>UMHR01000379.1_pt1 | contig 245495 bp, 190 predicted proteins | sample 1965581 | NCBI WGS metagenome assembly UMHR01 (sample SAMEA4836104, study PRJEB28245) | human gut metagenome | biome: gut microbiome; material: fecal sample | place: Denmark | collected 2008 | reverse complement strand
TCGTCGAGATGAGTCAGGTCATCGGCAACAACAAATACGCTCCGGTCAGCGAACACCGCTTCCACACCAAACTCTACGAAATCACGGGCAACCACATCATCACCGAGTTTCAGGACATCATCTACCCGGCGCTGGACTTCGTCAAGGAGCAGTCCCGCGACTTTTTCGAGCCGATCGAGCGGGAGCTGAGCGAAAACAGCGAACCGGTGACCCACCGCCACCTGCTGGACTTCATCAAGCGCGGCGATCTGGAGGGTTACAAACACGCTATCGTCGAACACTTCAGGCTCTACACGATCTACCTCGAACGCCACAAGCGCTAAACGTCCGGCGCGGCATTCCTCCGTACACAAACCGCCCCGGCCCGTTCCCCAATAAAAAAGCGAACCCCCAAGAGTTCGCTTTTTTTCATCCGTCCACCTGCCGGCACCATCGCCGGCGCGGCGAATCCGTCCCGGCGCTAACACCGGAACCGCAGTCCCCTGCCTGCGGACGCTCCGCAAAGCGGGGACCGGCCGTTACCGGATGCCGTACTTCTTCAAAATCTTCACGATCCGCGGCTGAATGGCATTGGCCCAGCGCCAATAGCCCAGATCGTCGGGATGCGTGCCGTCGAGCGAGGTGATATGATCGGTCCCGGTCAAGTCGGGTTCATCGACGAAATAGATGTCGTCGTAAACCTTGGCCGCCTCTTCGAAGACCGTCCGGGCCGCCCGGCGCTTCTCCTCCTCGCGCGCCCGCTCCTTGAGATCGAAATTGGCCCGTTCGCGGTAAATCGTCTGCAGGAAGATCAGCGGAACGGCGGGATGCGCTTTCCGGATCGCCGCGACGAACGGCAGGAACCGTTCGCGGATCATCTCCGGCCCCGGATTCGAGAAGGCGTCCACGACGATCGCATCGCAGGCGTTGTCGCCGATGATTTGGGCGAAAGATTGCTGGAGTTTCGAATTTCCGGAGACGCCCAGACTGATGAACTGCAGTCCCGTGTTGCGCTGCATGATCATCGGATAAGACATGCCCGGCCGTCCGGTGCTCGTGCCGTGCGTGAAACTCGACCCGAAAATAATGATCCGATAACGGAAAGGATTGGCCGAAGCCTCGATCCGCGCCCCCTCGTCGATTCCGATCTCGATGCGGCCCAGCTCGCTGAAAAGCGGCAGGTAGAGCAGGCACTCCTTTTCGCTGTCGTCCATATTGCGGACCAGCACCAGCTCCGCGTCCTCATTCTTCGGAGCGTTCGACCCGGCGTACAGCCATCCGCCGTCCTTGCGGATGTAGAGGTCGTACCCGGTCTGGGAAACCCCCGTCGTACTATGGCGGACCATGCTGTAATTCAGATAGTGCGTCCGCACGGCGATCTGCGACGAATTGGTGCGGAACACCAGCGCCATACCGGCCGGCATGCGCAGCAGGTTCGCTTCGGCCTGCGTAAGGTCGTACTTGTCCGTATCGACCCGGTGATAGCGGTTTTCCGTCGGACCGAGCTTATTGACCAGTCCGAGCTGCTCTGCATCCACGAATTTCAACTGCGCCGAAGCCCCCGCAGCGGAGAGAAGCAGCGCCAGCAAAGAAAAAACAAAACGTTTCATAAAAATCCTCTATTTTTTTAAGTTCCGATCGAATCAATTCCGCTTCCCGAACTCTCCGGCCGCAATGCCCGTCACCCCCTTTTGGTTTCTGAGCACCCGGTGCAGCGCCCGCGACATCCGCCGCTCGACAGAGCCGAACCGCGGCTCCCCGGCCAGATTCCGCCGCTCCGGTCCACCCGGCGACATATCGTACAACTCGCACTCCGCCACGCGCCCCGTCAGATCGACCCACTCCGTATAGGTCCATCTCCGGTCACGAACGGTATAGCCCATGTAACGCCGCTTCTTAAGGCTCGTAAGCGCCGGATAAGGGCGCTGAAACTGACTGACGGCATAGCGTTTGCGCATGCTCCGCCCGTCGAGCAGCGGCCGAAGGCTCCGCCCCGAAACGCCATAACGGTCCTCGATGCCGCACAGGTCGAGCAGCGTGGGATAGACGTCCAGAAACTCCACGACCTCCTCCACCTCCCGGTGACACGGCCGTCCCGCCGGCTTTATCACCAGCGGCGCACGGCATGCGGCTTCATAAACGGTCGATTTGCACCACAGCTCCTGTTCGCCCAGATGATAGCCGTGATCGCCCCAGAGGACGATCAGCGTATCGTCGTAAAGCCCCAGCTCCTTCAACCGGTCCAAGATCGCCCCTATATTGTCGTCGGTAAACGAAACGCATGCGTAATAGGCCCTGCGCAGCTCCGCCTCCTGCTCCGCAGAGAGCGGCATGAGGTCCGGAATGTCGGTGTACCCGCGCAGCTCCTCGCTGTTGTGACAGGCGATCTCAGGCGCATTTTCGGGACGCGCCCGGAGCGTGTCCGCCAAAGCGAAATCCCGGCCGGCATAGAGTTCCCGGTAGCGTTCGGGGGCGCAGAAGGGCAGATGAGGTTTCAGGAAACCCACGGCGAGGAAAAACGGCTCGTCCGAACGGCTCAGCTCTTCGAGCCGGGCGAGCGCCTCGTTGCGGATCTTCACGTCGAAATAGAGACTGTCCGGCACATCCGCGAACTCCACGGCCCGCGCCTTCTTTCCCGTCTTGTTGACCGCCAGCTGATACTCCTCGTTGCGCGAATACTCGTACAGCGACGGGCGCTCGCTCCACGAACGCTCGTCCAGACTGTTTTTCGTGCCGTGGAAAATCTTGCCCACGCCCCGCGTTTCGTATCCCGCCTCGCGGAAAGCCTGCGGCAAAGTCACCACGTCCGGCACCTTGGCCCGCATCCATGTATTGAGTTCCGTCACCCCCACCTCTTCGGGCCGCAGTCCCGTCAGCAGCGACGCGCGCGTCGGGCCGCTGACCGCCTGCTGGCAGTAAGCGCGCCGGAAAACCGCCCCGTCGGCCGCCAGCGCGTCGATATGGGGCGTCCGCGCCACCCGATCGCCGTAACAGCCCAGCGCGGGCTTCATGTCGTCCACGGCGATGAACAGCACGTTTTTGGGCCGCACCTTGTTCCGGGCCGCAGCGTCGGCTCCCGACACGAGCAGCAATCCCAGCAAACCGTATTTCCGCTTCATAATCGTTCCGAAGATCAGTTTTCCAGCACGCGGTCCACCACCAGCTGCCGGAATTCGGGCGACAACATGGCGAAATAGGCCGTGAATCCCGTCACGCGCACCACCAGATCGGGGTATTTCGACGGATCGGCGTGCGCCGCGAGAATCGTCTCGCGGTCCATGATATTGGCGTTGATGAGCGTACCGCCCATCTCGAAATGCGCCTTGATGATCCCTTCGATCAGCGCAATGCACTCCGCGCCGGCCAAAGAGGGATCAAGCTCCCACTGCATCGGCGCCGTATTTCCGTAACCGGGCTGTATCTCGGCGACGGCCGTCGCCAGCGAAAGCGACGCATCGTCCACGGCGAACCCCGCGCAGGGATTCGCTCCGTGCGAAATGGGCGTTCCGGCCCGCCGGCCGTTGGGAGTCGCCCCCACATGGAGTCCGAACCCGACGGTATTGGCCCACGAGAAGAAACCGGGAATGAACTTGTAACGTCCGTCGGCCGAGGTCTCGCCCCGCACGGCCGCCGTGAACTCGTCGCGGACGGCAAGCGCCCACTTGCGGCCCAGCGAATCGGCCTGTCCGTAACGCTGGCTGCGGCCCAGCAGCGTCCGGTATTTCGTCCCCTCCTCACACTGGAAGTCGCTGTCGAGCAGCCGGTCCATCTCCTGCCACGTCAGCCTGCCTTCCCGCTCGATGCGCTGTTCCAGCGCGGCGAACGAATCGGCCACCACGGCCAGCCCGGCGCCGTCGATCGCAAGGTTGTAATATTCCGCGCCGCCGTCCGAGACGTCGCGGCCCTTCTCGATCGGGCCGTGGCTCAGCAGGTTGAGCAGCAGCTCCGGCTCGTTGAATTTCTGATATTTCAGGTGATGGCGGATTCCCTCGGCCGCCGTCCGCACCGCTTCCCGAAGATGGGACGCGAACGAACGCCACAACCGCTCCGTAGTCCGCCCGGCGTCGGCTTTCGACTCGTCGTAGGCCACTTCGAAGACTTTGGCCAGATTCACCTTCACCAAGTCGTTCATCGTATACTCCAGTCCCGGCAGCGACATCCAGTTGCACCCCACGGCGATACGCCGGCGCGCCAGCCGTTCGTCGAATCCGTTGCGCATGAATCCGGCCACCAGCGCCTTGTCGCCCGAAAAACGGGGCCAGCCGTTGCGGTACTTCACCAGACACTCGACGCCGTAGCGCAGCAGCTTCGGATCGAGACCGTCATGCACGCGGATCGTGATATTGAGCGACGAATCGACCTTGCAGGCCGCATCCAGAATCAGGAACGAGATCGCCGAAGTCTGGTCCTTCCCGTCGGCATCGGGACCTCCCAGCTGCCAGTAGACGGGGTCGTTTATCAGCAGGCAGGCCAGATAGTAGACCGCCTCGGCGTCGGTGATGCGTCCCGCCGCGATGTCCCGCTCGTAGAACGGCCGCAGCAGCGCGTCGATCTGCCCGCCGGCGCCGTCCCGGTTGTAGGTCCGCGACGCCAGATGAAACCACACGATCCACTGACAGGCTTCCCGCAGGGTCTGCGGTGCCCCCTCGACGATGTTTTCATTGGTCCGGGCCATCTCCAGCAGGTTCTGCCGGCGGCGTTCGTCGCGCTCTTCGGCGGCCAGCCGCCGGGCTTCGCCGATATGGCGGCGAATCCACCCCTGAATGCTCCGGATCGCCCGCTCGTGCAGGTCGTAGAAGTGCTGCTGTTCGGCCGTGCCGTTGACCGCCCGATAGCGGGCTATCTTGTCGAGCAGTCCTCCCCAGCCCAGCCGAAGCCCCATCTCGTAATCGGGGGCGAAGTGGGCGTCGTCGCCGATGCCGTGTATGATGTCGTAACATTCGATCCGCTCGCGCAGATGATCGTAGGGATAGTCCGGATTCCACTTGTTGGGGCGCATCTTCGACATGAAATAGCACCAGCGCCCCGCCAGCGCGTCGTCGGGATCGACGTAGACCTGATGGACATCCATCAGGCTGCAAAAATTCCCGGTCCATGCGTCGAACCCGTAGAACGAACCGTCCGCATGGTTCGGAATAATCCGCCACACCCCTTCCCGCGGGACGATCCTGCCGTAGTCGTCCTCGTCCAGAATGCCCTCCTTTTCGATCTTCTCCTTGGTCTGCCGCAACTTTTTCGCTTTCAGCCGGGCAAGTTCGCCGTCGTAATTCGCATGTGCTTCCATAAGCATCATTTCGTTATCTTAAGTATTGATTTTGCAAAACTCCGCAGCGTCTCGAACCGCTCTTTCGAAAGTTCGCGCGCTCCGGCCAAAGGATTCTCCATGCCGCACGCCGCGAATTTGTCGAATCCGAGCGTATGAAAACGCAGCAGTTCGTACCCCAACAGCCGCTCCTCGAAGGGCAGCAGCATGCGGCAGATATTTCCGATCTCGGTCTCGTTGTCGTTCACACCGGGTACGACCGGCGTGCGGACGACCACTTTCGCACCGCTCCCGACCAGCCGTCCGAGATTCTCCCGGATACGCTCGTTACCGACGCCGGTCATCTCGCGGTGAAGCGCCCCGTCGAAGATTTTGAAGTCGCACATCCACTCGTCCACCAGCGGGAGCAGCCGCTCCACGCACTTCCATTCGGCCAGCAGATTGCTCTCGACGGCCGTCGCGATCCCCGCCTCCCGGCACAATGCGAAAAACTCGGCCACGAACTCCGGCTGCAACAGCGGCTCACCGCCCGAAACCGTCACGCCGCCGCCCGTCTGCCGGAAGAAAGGCAGGTCGCGCGCCACGCGCCGCAGCGCTTCGCGCGCCTCGATGCGCTCCCCGACCAGCGACAGCGCACCCGAAGGACACGCCCCGACGCAGTCGCCGCAGACCGTACAGCTCCTGCGGTCGATCCGGATACCCTCCGCCGTCAGGCTAAGGGCCGACGAGGGGCACGCTTCCAGACACGAGCCGCACCCGATGCACCGTCCCGCCGTCTGCTGCAGCTGCACGCCGCCGCTCCACGTCTCCGGGTTGTGACACCAGCGGCAGCGCATGCCGCACCCTTTCAGGAAGAGGGTCGAACGGATGCCCGCACCGTCGTGCACGGACATCCGCTGAATGGTCGTGATCGTCCCTTCCATTATTTTCCGCGTCCGAAAACGAAACTCGAAAGATAACCGATCAGGAAGCACGAAGCCAGCCCGATAAATCCGTAGAGCAAGAACGAAACGTTCGAATAGCTGTTGACGATCAGCAGGATGACGATGCTGCCGACAAATCCGGCGAAGGCGCTCCGCGTGCCGATCCGCTCGGTGAAGATACCCATCATGAACAAACCGCCCAGACCGCTGGTCAGCAGGCCGAGGAAAAAGTTGAACTGATCCCACAGCGAAGCGATGTCGAACGTGGCGAGCAGAATGGCCATCAGCAGTCCCAGACCGCCCACGACGATGCCCGACAGCCGGGCGAAGCCCATCGCCTGTTTGTCCGTCGCGCCTTTTCGGAAGCGGCGGTAGAAATCCTCGGTCAGCACCGTCGCCGTGGAGTTGATATTGGCCGAGAGGGTGGACATCGCCGCCGAGAAGATCGCCGCGATCAGCAGTCCCGCGATGCCTACCGGCAGGCGGCACATGATGAAATGCGGGAATATCGAGTCCGTATTGGACATCCCGACGCTGAGCAGTTCGGGCTGCTGCTTGAAGAAGACGTAGAGCGCCGTGCCGATCATGAAGAAGATCACGGCGATCGGAATGCTCAGGAATCCGTTGAGCCACAACCCCTTTTTCGTACCGGCCGTATCCTTGACCGTGATGTAGCGCTGGATCACCGACTGATCGCTCGTGTAAGCCAGCAGCTGATTGGCCAGACCGCCCACCAGCGTCACCCAGAAGACCGGCTGCGTCAGGTCGAAAGCGAAATTCAGAATATTGAACTTGTCGTCGGTCACGGCGACGTCGACCATGCCCGAAAATCCGCCCTCGATGCCGCTGATCAGGTACACGAGCGACACGAGCGCGCCTCCCACGAGGATCACGCCCTGCACGACGTCGGCCCAGACGACCGCTTCGATGCCGCCCATCGTACAATAGGCAATGGTCACAAGGCCCATCAGCAGGATGCAGGTATAGACGTCGATTCCGGTCACGGCGTTCAGCGCCAGCGACGGCAGGAAAAGCACGATGGCTATTCGGGCAAACATGAAGAAGCAGAAGAACACCGAAGCCAGATAGCGCACCGGCGAACTGAACCGCTGTTCCAGATACTGATAGGCCGAAGCCACGTTGAGTTTACGGAAGAAAGGCAGGTAGTAGTGGATGACGATCGGCACGATCATCAGAATGGTCATGTTGAACATGAACATGCCCCAGTCGGCGCCGTAGGCCTTCGCCGGAATCGAGATGAAGGTGATCGCGCTGAGCGCCGTGGCGAAGATGCTGATGCCTGCCGCCCACCAAGGTATTTTCGCCCCGCCCTTGAAGAACTGGTCGGTCGTATTGTTCTTGCGGACGAAATAGACGCCGATGCCCATCATGACCAGCAGGTAGGCGATAATCACGGAGTAGTTGCCCCAGCCGAATTCCGCCGTCTCGCGAATCGTCACGACCTGCACGTCGGGCGTACGCACGCCGGGACGTATCTCGCCCGACGGAATGACGATTCCGCCGCCCGCGACCACGGCCGTCGATACGGCCGGGAAGCCCGTCCGGGCCTCTCCGAGCGACACCCACGTATTGGTAATGGCGTGATAGGCCAGCAGTTCTTTCGAAAATCCCTCATGCCCCGTGAACGCTTCGCGCAGCTCTCCGCGCAGGCTCTCCGCTTCCTGAGGCGTCGCCGCCCCGCCGATCGCCCGTTCGAGCGCGGCGCGGCGCAGCAGCTCCCGGCCGTCGTCGCCGCCGAACACCAGCACATGGCCCGATCCGTAAGGCACCGCGGCGGCATACATCACCACCGCAGGCTTGCCGCCGACCGTCACGTCGCCCTTGGCCTGCCATTTGTCATGCACCGGCAGGTACTCCCAGACGTCGGAACACAACTGCAGCTCCCCGTCCTTCTCGTGACGGCCGCCGATCAGGTACATGGCATTTTCGCGTCCATTGTGCTGGGCCGCAAAAGCCGGTCCCGCCGAACGCACCGCACCGGGACACGCCGCAAGCTCGGTCCATTTTCCGCTCACGGGCGAGAAACGCCAGAAAGCGTTGGCGCCGTCCGTCACGCCGTGAATGTAAATCTCATCCTTATAAGCCAGTGCGGCCGCGGGACGGAAACCCGCCGGCAGCTCTCCCGCCGCATCGACGCGCACCGAATTTCCGAGGGGCGTCAGCGCATAGACCGCGCGCGACTCCCCTTGGGCAGTCAGCCCGCCAAAACAGTAGAGGCTACGGCCTGCAGCGGCGGCGCAGCCGTGGGCGATACCCGCGGGCAGCTTCGCATCGGCAGCCAGCTCGCATTTGCAGGCGTCGCCGGAGGGCGTAAGCAGGTAAATCGCATCTTCGAACTGCTTCGCGCCGCCGTCCCACGGCGCGCCCTGCGCGAAGTTCGAGCCGCCGGCCACGACGATCCTCTCGCCGATCCCGCCGATGAAAGCGCCCGCCACGCCGGGATTTTTAACGCCGCCCGAAGCGGGGGGGGGTAACGTCCCGGCGGTACGCACCGTAAAATCGGATGCCGCCGCCGGGAAGCACAAGCCGCCGACCAGCAGCGCCGACAATAATAAGCTTAGTTTTTTAATCGGGTTCATGTGAAGTTTCGTATTCTGGGTTGGTTTTATTTGGTTACGGCCTTATCCACAAGGACCTCCATATTCTCGAACTGCGTTTTCAGGTGCAGACGCATCGCCATGCGGAAAGCGTCGGCGGTGCCGTTGCGCAGCAGGTTGAAAAGCCCCACATGGGTAACGATCGTATGCGAATGAAAATCCTTTTTCGCACGCGGAGCGTAAAGCGAGAAGAGGTGCCGCAGCAGGTACTGGAAATCCATCAGGCTCTTGTTCGCCGTCGTCTCGAAGAGCGTGCTGTGGAACTGAATGTCCACGTCGCGCAGTTTTTCGGCGATCTCGCGCGCCTCGTCGTCGTCCTCGGTGCGGATCAGCTGCCTTTCCAGCTCCACCTCGCAGGCGACGATCTCCTCCAGTTTCCGGATTATCTCCTCGTTCTTGTTCCGGAAGACGAAATCGGCCATGCCGATCTCCAGCATCAGGCGAAGCTGATAGAGGTCGCGCAGCGTATCGCGGTCGAGCAGCCCCGACATGACGATCGCCTTGAGCCCGCCGAATATCTCAGGCACAACGACCACCGTTCCTTTCTTGCGTTTGGTTTCGATGATGCCGAGCGCGCGCAGACGGCTCAGCGCTTCGCGCACGACGACGCGGCTCACGCCCAGCAGTCCTACGAATTCCTGCTCTTTAGGCAGTTGCGCATTCGAATTGTTTTTGGAGATATATTCGAGTATATCCCGTTGTGTCTGTTCGACCAGAGAAACATCGTCTTTCATGAGGTTCTGTTAAGTTAAGTAAGTTTAAGCTATGCAAACATAACAATAAATATTATATAATACAAATAACAAATCCCCATTCTTGCGATTGTTATTATATATAATGTATCAAATTCGATTTTTTGCAAATTTTCCTTAAAAATAGATAGATTATGTATTGCATATTAAAAACCATTCAGTATATTTGTCCTACCAATAGCCGAAGACTCCATCGGGAAGACGCCGCCGCCGACTCCCGGCAGGCCGATTCGGCGCTACGAACGACAACCGGAATTTCCTACTATGAGACCCCTAACGCACGACACGCTGCGCGGCAACTGGGCGACGCTGCTGCTCGCCACCGACAGACGGGGAGAGATCGACTTCTCCCGGCAAAGCGACGAAATAGACGTTTTGATCGCCTCGAAACCCGACGGCATCTACTCCAACGGCACGGCCGGCGAGTTCTACAGCCAGAACCGCGACGAATTCCTACGCATCAGCCGGCTGCTGGCCGAGAAATGCGAGGCGGCAGGCACGGCGTTCCAGATCGGCGTCAGCCATCCCTGCGCTCAGGAGTCGCTCGCGCGCCTGCAGCTCGTCCGCGGTCTGAAACCCGGAGCCGTACAGGTCATCCTGCCCGACTGGTTTCCCGTCAACGACCGCGAAGCCGTCCGGTTCCTCACGACGATGGCCGAACAGGCGGACGGAATCCCCCTCGTACTCTACAACCCGCCGCACGCCAAACGCGAACTGACGCCCGCCGAATGGGCGACGCTCAAGCGGCACGTTCCCGGCCTGATCGGCGTGAAGACCAACGACAGGAACTCCTCGCCGGAGTGGTACGGACAGGTCGCCCTCCATGCTGCGGGGCTGGCCGTCTTCGTCCCCGGCCACCATCTGGCTACCGGCGTCAGGCTCGGAGCCGCGGGCGCCTACTCCAACGTCGCCTGCCTCAACCCCTTTGCGGCGCAGCGCTGGTACGAACTGATGCTCACCGACATGACGGCCGCGCTCGAACTGGAGGGCCGGATTCAGCAGTTCATGGAGCGGTGCATCACGCCGTTCATCGTCCGGATGAAATACCCCAACCACGCCTGCGACCGCTTCATGGCCCTCGTCGGCGGATGGGCCGACGTCGGCAGCACGCTGCGGTGGCCCTACGACTCGATTCCCGACTCCCGCGTCGAAGAGGTCCGGCGGCAGGCCCGGCAGATCATTCCCGAATTTTTCAACCTATAAAAATACCATGAAACTGACCAACATCATCACAGGCATGCTGCTCCTCGCCGCCCCGTGCGCCTCAGGACAGCAAACGGCTCCGCAAGACGCGCAGCCCGTCCACACGGCGACGATCTACAAGAAAGGCGACAACGGCTTCGACACCTACCGCATCCCGGCGACGGTCCGGACCAAGAAGGGCACCGTGCTGGCCTTCGCCGAAGCCCGCAAACACAGCCGCAGCGATACGGGCGACATCGACCTCGTACTGCGCCGCTCGACCGACGGCGGCCGCACGTGGGGCGACATCATCACCGTCTGGGACGACGCGGGCAACGTCTGCGGCAACCCGGCGCCGGTCGTAGACCGCGAAACGGGCCGCATCCTGCTGCTCTCCACTTGGAACGACGGTACGGACCACGAAAAGGACATCCACGCCCGTACGGCCAAGGACACCCGCCGCGTCTTCGTGCTCTACTCCGACGACGACGGACTGACTTGGTCCTCCCCCCGCGAGATCACCCCGTCCGTCAAACGCGAAGACTGGACGTGGTACGCCACAGGCCCCTGCCACGCCATCCAGCTTCAGAAGGGCAGACACAAGGGCCGCATCGTAGTCTCCTGCAACCACGGACTTTTCAAGGACGGCAAGGGCGCGGGTTCCTATTCGCACCTGATCTACTCCGACGACCACGGCCAGACGTGGGCCATCGGCGGCGAAGGGGAGCGCGACGGCAACGAAAGCACCGTCACGGAACTCAAAAACGGCGACCTGATGCTCAACATGCGGGGTCCCCGTCACAAGAACCGCGCGGACAACGGCTCCTGCCGTCTGGTAGCCCTCAGCCACGATCAGGGACTCACGCTCGAACCCCAATACTACGACCGCGCGCTGACCGAACCCGTCTGCAACGGCAGTATCATCAACTACGCCCCCAAGGGCAAACTGACCGAAACGCTGCTCTTCTCGAATCCCGACCATCCGACCAAGCGCAAGGACATGACCGTAAAGATCAGCCGGGACAGCGGCAAGAACTGGCAGACAGCCTACCGGCTCAGCGACATCGCGGCCGCCTACTCCGACATGGTCGTCCTGCCGAACGGCGATCTGGGCGTGATGTACGAGACCGGCGTGGACTCCTGCTACGAGCGCATCGAGTTCACCATCCTTCCCGCGAAGCTGTTCAAATAGGACGGCCTTGCGATCCAAAACCATAAAAAACGTCACAACCATGAAAAAAATACAAATACTGACTTGGATATTCGCCGCGCTGTTTCTTGCCGCGGCATGCAGCAGCGGCGGCGACGAACCGGCCAATCCGGGCGGCAGCGAAGGCGGCGGAGGCGGCGAGCCTCAGCCGGAGGCCAACGTCACCTCGCAGGTATACAAACCGGGCGAGAGCGGCTATGCGGCCTTCCGTATTCCGGCCGTTGTGGTATCGAAAGCCGGCACCGTGCTGGCCTTCGCCGAAGGCCGCGTGGACGGCTCGGCGGACGACGGCAACATCGACCTGCTGGTAAAACGCTCCGAGGACAACGGCAACACATGGAGCACCCCGATCAAGGTCTACGACGACGGCGAAAACCGCTGCCAGAACCCCGCTCCCGTCGTACTCGACAACGGCCGCATCCTGCTGCTGTTCTGCTGGAACGAGCGTACGCCCGGCAGCGCCAACGGTTCGGGCAGCAGCGGCCATCCGCGCCGGGTGATGAAAACCTATTCGGACGACGACGGCAAAACATGGAGCACCCCTGAGGACATCCACGACCAAGTGGCCATCGCGGGTTACACATGGTACGCCACGGGACCCTGCCACGCCATCGTCAAGACGCTCGCGCCGAACAAGGGCCGCATCGTCGTGCCCTGCAACCACAACAAACCCGGCACCAACCCCAAAAGCGAACGCCACGCCCACCTGATCTACTCCGACGATCAGGGCGCAACATGGCATTTGGGAGCCGTCACCGACCACCCCTACGGCAACGAGAGCACCGTCGTCGAGCTGGGCGACGGCAGCCTGATGACCAACATGCGCAACTACGAACCCAACTCGCTGGGCTACCGCTGGCAGGCCGTCAGCCGCGACGGAGGGCTCACCTACGAGCCGGCGCAGGTAACCACACTGATCGAACCCAACAACAACGGCTGTCAGGGCAGCATCCTGCGCTATTCGATCAATTCGGCGGGCAAGGCCAACCTGCTCTTCTCGAATCCCGATCACGGGTCGAGCCGCCGCAACGGCAGCATCAAGCTCAGCAGCAACGACGGCCGCTCTTGGTCGCGCACCTTCAAATACGTTCCGGACAACGACTTCTACTCCGCCTATTCCGACCTCGCCGTACTGGCGAACAAGAAGGTAGGCGTGCTGTTCGAGCACGGACACAACAACGGCAAAGGCGTCTATTTCCGCAGCTTCGAATTCGCAGAGATCGCCGCGGCGCTCTAAAAGCCCCATATTAGTACTACATATAAAACCTATCAAAAGAAAAATTAGGCTCAAAAATCAGAAAATAGCCGATATATGTATTATATATTAATTATTAATACTATATTTGTAAATGAGAGGTAAAACCTGAAACGATCATCAACTATAACCTTAAACACATTATGAAAACCATCTCAAAACTCTTCATGCCGGTCCTGTTCCTCTTCGGGACAGCGCTGCTTGCGGGATGCGAGGATTCGAAGCCGCCCATCGACGAAAGCGAACCCGAAAATCCCACGCTCTTCGAGTACGTGCTGACGGTCGTGGACGACACCACCGGCCAGCCGCGCGCCGAGGAATCCGTCACGATCAAACGCACCAACAAGGCGGGCGACGTCGTACACTCCTCGACGGACTATACCACCGACGCCGACGGCGTGATTACGATGAACGTCCGTTCGGGCTATTACGTCGCCGAAGCGGCCTTCGAGCCGGGCGGAAAGAAGGATGTCATCCATAAGTTCGAGATCGCCAACCACCTGCTCAAATCGACGATGCACCTCAAGGACCCGAACCCCGACATCTACCCGCACCAGTCCGTCATCACGGTCCGGAACGCCAAAACGGGCAGCGTCTGGGCACAAAAGGAATTCCAGCTCTACTCCGTCGCCGCCGGCGCTGCGACTCACGTAGGCACCTATACCACCGGCGCCGACGGCAAATGGACGGGCGAACTGCTCTCCGGTCTCTACCGCATCGCCTGCCGGTTCGACGACAACCTGCCGGAGATGACCGCCACGACGGCCGACTTCTCGATCAAGCGCGACATGCCCAACACGGGCGAGATCGACGTACTGCCGGTGCTCTTCTGGGACGACTTCAGCTGGGTCGAAGCCGATTGGGGCGAGCAGCAGCTCAACGGACAGCTGGCCGAAATCATGCCGTGGTATGCGAGTGTCGATCCTCCTACGGCCAACTCCGCCGCCCAGCGCGAACAGCAGTGGACCAGCCTTAAAAATCAGGAGCACATCGCCATCCGCGATTCGAAAGGCTACCTGACGCCCGGCACGTTCCAGCCCACCGGCACGGCCCGCTTCATATTCTTCCGCACGGGCATGATCAAATTCGGCACGACCAAACGCAGCGGCGCCTTCGGCACGCCGAAAATCGCAGGTCTGGCTGCCAACTCGACGATTCTCTTCACCTTCGACGCCAATCCGCTGCACACCGTGAGCGGCGGCGCATGGAGCATCCCCGACAGCAAGAACGCTCTGAAACTGAAGATCACGCTGTCCGGCGCAGGCTCCTTCAAGGAGGGCGAAGCCATGGGCGAAGTGCTCCTCGACAACCCCAGCGGTCTCGAAGGCGGCTGGCCGGTAGACCGGTGGAACAACCTTTCGGTCACGGTTTACGGCGCCGACGCCGATACGCAGATCGTAATCGGCACGCCCAACGAGCCCGACACGCCCGCCCGCTTTATGGTCGACAACTTCGTAATCAAAGAGGTTCTATAGATTTAGGTTAAAAGGCACCAGCCGGGAGCGGGGATTTCATACGAAATCCCCGCTCCTCTTATATTCCCACCTCTTCTCCGCCCTTCATATGCCCGACTCTCTCGGTTTCAGCTCCCGACAAAGGCCGAAACACCCCCGCCCGGCTTCAACCCGACTCCCGAACAACCGGCAACACGCCGCACGCGCGGCCCCTTCCCTGCATCCAACGAGGTTCCTGCCAAACAAATCGCCTCCAAGCATCCCACGCCCTCACTCTCAAGCGGCCCTCTTCCCAACATCCCAGCTCCCGACACCCCGCCCCGGCGCCCCCGGCAATTCGCAGCCAGCAATCCTTCCCCTCCGGCAATTCCCGACAACTCCCCGCCCAAGCGTTTACAAGCCGCACCCGAAACACGCACAAGCTCCCACAAGCCCCTCTCCCGCCCTCCGAGCGTCCGGCAATCCTCCGAGTGCCCAGCAGTCTTCCGAGCACCGGGCAATCCTCCGAACGCGCCCCCTCCTTTCCCCGCCAAACGCTCGCCCGCATCGCCGCTCCGACACACCTGCCCCCGAAATCCCGAACACCTCCCGGTATCCCGAAACACAAAAAACGAAGCCGGCATTGCGCCGGCTCCGCTCCAAACTATTTACAGGTATCTACTCGATCGTACCTATCTCGGTCTGAGTCAGGTTCGGGTTCTTGTTCATCGCCGTATTGCTGATCGGCCACAGCAGAATGTTCTTCTCGTTCTCCCGGCCGACAAGACTCGGCACCTCGTCGAAGACCACTCCGAGACGGATAAAGTCCCACCAGAGCTTGCCTTCGGCGCAGAACTCCTTCTCGCGTTCACGCAGGATCGCGGCATCGACCTCCTGCTTGGTAAGCGTCTTGGGGTAGAAGTTCGCACGGCCGTAAGCGCGCTGCGCCACCTGATTGAGCGCATCGACGGCGGCATCCTTCTGATTCTGGTCGCTCTTGATCTCGGCATCGAACATCAGCAGATCCGCATAACGGTAAACGATGATGTCCGAATCGAAAATGCGCGCCCCCTCGTTCCACGTACCGGCATACTTGTTGATCCAGCGGTGCGTAGTGTTGTTTTTCTCCACGTCGAGGAAGAAATCGTAGCTTACGCGCGCACGGGAATCCTCCACGCTGACGCCGTTCACGGTCGTCTCGTCGATCACCCCGCGGAAAGCCTCGGTGAACATCGCCCACTGCTGATGGCTTCCCACCTTCACGGGATTCTCGACGTATTTCTCCGAAACATACTGAATGGCGCAGAGCCAGTCGGACTGGAAACCGCCCTCCTTCTCGTCCTTCTTCATGCTCCATGCGAAGAGCACTTCGGGATTGAGCTTGTTGGTCACCGAGAATATGTCGGCGAAATTGCCGAGGAGCTGCTTGCCGGCAGCTGCCGCCGCGGCCAATGCGTTGTCGCAGGCCGTACGCGCATCGGCGAGCGCGGTCGCGTCCTTGCGCACCTTCGCCATCCACAGGTAGTAGTCCGTCTGCATGGCGTATGCGGCGGCGAGCGTCGGAATGTCGGTGCTCGACACCGAAGCGTTCTTGAGGTAATCCACCGCCGCCACGATATCGTCGCCGACCTGCCGGAATACGACGTCCGCGGGATCGCGCGAGGGGAACAGCCCCTCCTGCCCGTCCGACTCGAAACCCGCAGTCAGCACCGGAGCGTCACCCCAGATACGGCCGATCCAGTAGTAGCAGAACGCGCGCACGAAGTGGGCGGCTCCCAAGATCTGGTTCTTCTGCCCCTCGTCCGTAAAGCCGATTCCCGGCACGTACTTGAGAATCAGGTTGGCATGGTTGATCGTCGTGTAGAGACTCGTCCAGTCCGCCTGCGCATGCGTCGAAGCGATGTTGTTGGTATATACGAAGTCACGCGAAGGCTGCGTCTCGTTTCCCTTACCCCAGATCTGCGTGCGGTACTCGCCCCAGTACATATAGTCCGTGGCGAAGGCCGCGCGGAAAGTACTCATCATGCCGTACATGTTGGCCAACGCATTGGACTGGCTGCCCCAAGCGTCGCCGCCCGTTACCTGCCCCTTCTGCGCGATGTCCAGATCGCCGTGACAGGAGACTCCGGCCAGCGAGAGGGTGATCAGGCACAATATTCCGAATATCTTTTTCATAATCGTATATTTAACTTAGTTGCTGTAATATTTAGAAAATCACCTTGATTCCGAGCGAAATACGACGGATCGGAGGATAGTTGTTGTAGCCTGCGGCGTTCGTACTCATCGTACCCACCTCAGGCGATACGCCCGGCACTGCGGTAAAGTAGTGCAGGTTGTTTCCCGCCAAGGTGATGGAAGCGCCCTGCATGCCCAGCTTCGAAACGAACTTCTTGGGCAGGTCCCACGCAAGGCTCAGCTCGCGGATACAGAGGTAGTCGCCCTTGAAGGCGAAGACGTCGGAGTCGTTCTTGAAGTTGGCCGAAACGCTCTCGCCGCCCGAATAGAAGCGGGCGTACTTGGCATCCGGATTCTGAGGCGACCACGTGTCGAGCACACCGGCGTTCAGGGCCGTATTGCCCGTAAAGGTATTGATGAACTGGCGGGCCATCTGGGCGTGACGGATGGTGTGGCCGATAGCCCAGTCGAGGTAGACGTTCAGCGAGAGTCCCTTGTAACGGAACGTATTGCTGAAACCGCCCGTCGAGTGGGGCACGCTGTAACCGATCACGAACTTGTCCTCGGAGTTGATCTGCTCCACCTCCTCACCGTTCACCACGGCCTTGGTCGTACCGGGACGGTTCACCCATTCGTAGTCGCCCATGTTCTTGCGGCCCTTCACGGTCGTGCCGTCGTCGGGATTGTAACCCTTCGAATAGCTGTCATAGATCGCCGCGGCGAGTTGTTCGGGCGTACGGATGATGTGCTTCATCTTGAAGGCCACCACCTGATAGAGCGGCTCGCCCTCGGCGATACCGCCGAAATACTCGTTGGTATTACCCACGCGGATACCGTCCACACGGTTCTGGGGCAGACCGTTGTCGGGCAGCTTCACCACCTTGTTCTTCACGTAGCTCCACGTGAACTTCGACTCCCACGAGAAATTCTTCTTCACGATATTGCGGCTGCTGATCTCAAGGTCGAAACCATAGAAACGCACCTTGCCGATATTCGTCTTCACGCTCGAAAAACCGGTCGTGTTGGGCATATCCTTCGAATAGATCAGGTTGTCGGTCAGACGGTTGAAGTAGTCGGCCGTCACCATCAGCCGGTTGTTGAACATCGACAGGTCGAAACCGGCGTCCAGCTGCGTGGTCACCTCCCACTGCAAATCCTGATTGGGCATCACGGCGGGATGAAGCCCCGGATTGCCGTTGTAGAAGTTCACGTTGTACTTGCCGCGCGCGTCATTGACCGAGATGTAGTTGTTACCGGTCTGACCGTAGCTCACGCGAAGCTTCAAGTCGTCCACCACCCGGCGGGTAGACTCCATGAAGTTCTCTTCCGAGATCATCCAGCCGGCGGACATGGCGGGGAAGTAACCCCACTGATTGCCTTTGAGGAACTTCGACGATCCGTCGGCGCGGAACGTCGCGGTAAGCATGTATTTCTTCTTATAGTCGTAGTTGATACGGCCGAAGTAGCTGAGCATCACGATTTCGGAGAAGCTGCTCGTACTCGACGTACGGTCGGGCTGCGCCGTCAGCGTAGGCGTCAGGTCCGAACCTCCGCCCTCGGCGGAAGCAGCGAACGCATTGGTTTTGTCGCGCGAATAGGAGTAACCGGCCATGGCCGAAAGACTGTGCTTCTCGGCGAAGGTGCGGGAATAATTCACATAGGCGTCCAGTTTCGTGCGCGTCAGCTCGTTGAAGCTCTCCGTGGTCGGAGTCAGGTTCGAGAAATAGCCGCGTTTGCGGAACGAACTCTTGCGGGTCACATGGTTGTAGGTCGAAGCGTCCACCGTTGCCTTCAGTCCGTCGATGATCTCCCAATCCAGCCCGCCGACGATCGAAAGCCGCTTGTTGCGGTTGTCGAAGTCATAGATGTAGGCATAATATTCGGGGTTCAGCGACGTGGCGTTGTAACCGTAGGCCGGGGTCACGCCGTCCGCCATGTAGCGTTTCATGGTCGGCGCAGCCGAGAGTGCGCGCGAGATGGCATTCATCTGGTTGTCGAACTCTTCGCTCCGGGCATCCGAATAATCGGCCGTAGCACGCACCCGGAGGCGTTTCGTAACGTTGGAATTCAGGCTGATGCGCGCGTTGAGACGGTCGTAGCCCGTACCCAGCGCCACGCCGTCGTCCTTGGTATAGCCCACGCTGGCCGCATAGGAGGTCTTCTCCGTACCGCCGTCGATACCCACGTAGTAATTCTGCCACCAGTTGTCGCGGAAGAGCACGTCCTGCCAGTCGTTATCTTGGAAAATCAGCCACTTGGTGTTGTCCAGCGGGTCGCGCATCTTCTTGTAGCCGGCCGGCACGGCCTCGCCCTCTTCGAGCCAGCGGGTCGAGTAGACCGAATTGGCGTCGTTGATCGAACTTGCCGAGAATCCGGATGTAAAGTTGTTCATGGGACTCGTGCCCTCGGCGATCGAGGTACGCACGATGCGGATGTAATCCTCGGCGCCGAGCAGGTCGAAACGACGCTCCGCCTGCTGGAAACCGACATTGGCGTCGAACGTCACGCGGGGACCCGTATTGCGCTTGCCCGACTTGGTCGTAATGAGCACCACGCCGTTCGAACCGCGCGAACCGTAAACGGCCGTCGAGGCGGCGTCCTTGAGCACCTCCATCGACTCGATGTCGTTGGGGTTGATGCCCGAAAAAGCGCGCTCCACGCCGTCCACCAAAATCAGCGGGTCGTTATTGCCGTCGATCGACGAGCCGCCGCGGATACGGATCACGGGGTCTGCGCCGGGCGTGTTGTTGCTGCTGTAAACACGCGCACCGGCGATCTTGCCCTTCAGCGCCTCGCCGAGCGTATTGACCGGCGTGCCCTTTACCAGATCGCCGTCGATTTTGGTCACGGCCGAAGTGATCGTACGGCGCGACTGCGTACCGTAGCCCACCACGACTACTTCGTCCATACCCACCGCGGTCTGCGACATGACGACGTCCACGACGGTCCTGTTGCCCACCTCTACGCGCTGGGTTTCGAAACCGAGGAAGAAAAACACGAGCGTCGCTCCCTTCGGCGCTTCGATCGAGTATTCGCCGTCGCTGTTGGTCGTCGTACCCGTCGAGGTATTCTCGACGATAATCGACACGCCCGTCAGTTTTTCACCCGTATTGTCCTTCACCACGCCCTTCAGGGCTACGTTTTGCGCTAAAGCACCTGCACACAGGAAAATTCCCAGTACGGAAAGCAGCATGCGCGCCATGAGGCCGGCTCTGCTTCTGTTTCTGTTCGTTGAGAAAGCTTCAAGCATACTTCAAGTTTTAAATTAATAGTTAGGTTAATAATGAATTCGGTATACAGTCAAGGTTTATTAAGTATTATTTAATGACGCAATATAACAATATTTTTTGAGAAAAAACACATCAATCGGCTTTTTGTATTATTTTATATAATATTTATTCAAAGATTAGATCGTTCCTGCGGTTCGCAACGCCCGCCTGCCGGACGACGGACGGCCCGCGGCCCCGCATATCGCCGGAAGAAATGCCCTGCCAGCTCCTCAAAAACACGATTCACCCCCGCCACATCCATAGTGACGGGGGTGAATCCGTTAAAACCGACCGGTTTACCTTATTTATATTATAAGAACCGACGTTATATCATAACAACCTGCGTTCCGGCCGGCAGCCTACTGCAGCGACTCAGGAGCCGGAATCAGGAACAGCAATCCGATCAGCAGGATCAGACAGACCACCGCGATCAGGATTATTTTTCCCAAACTGGTTTTCTTCTTTACGGGCACTGCGGTCTCGTATCCGGCGAACGCTTTGGCGTCGGAGTGCGCTGCGGCGGGTTTCGCCGCGCCCAGACGGGCCATCTCCTGCTCCATGCGCTTCGAACGGTCGGCGGCCAACTCGGCCTGCTTCCGGCGGCGGGCCTCCTCCGCAGCCTGCCGTTCGCGGGCTTGCCGCTCCTGCTCGTCGCGGGCCTCCTGCTCGCGGCGCGCCTGCTCGGCGCACAGGTATTCGATATACTTGCCGGCCCGGAAAACGTCCACGAAGACAAACATCTCCTCGGCGCTGTACTGCTGATCCAGCTGGATATCGTCGCGGATAAGCCGCTGCAACGCGTCGTAAACCATCGTCAGCGGTTTGGACAGATACTCCCGGCGGATCGAAGCCGACAACTCCCCGGCCCGCTCCAGCATCGAGCCTTCGAACGAATCGAAGCCGCGCGCAAGGTAATAGACCGTCTCGGCCAGCCGCACGTCGTCCTCCCGGTCGCCGAACACCGCGCGCACGCGGTCCACGGCAGCGCTTCCCTTGGGCGATCCCGTGTTGCAATAGGCCAGAAAGCCCCAGTAACGCTGCCAGTAATCGTCGGTCAGCTCCTCCTCGTAACTCTTCACCGATCCGGCCGGATCGAGAATCGCCATGGCGAGGAAATACCAATATCCCACCTCGTAATTCGACGAAACCTCGTGCAGCGCCGTAAAGGTCTCCAGACTCTTCAACCCCTGCTCACGCTCGGTCGCCGTAATCAGACGCTTCGCCGCGGCCTCCAGTTCGGCCCGCTGCACGGAACTCAGCTCCGCCGCATTTCCGGACGGAGCGCGCTGCTGCAAGGCCCGCAGAATCGAAGCCTGCGTTCCGGCATCGATGCGAAGACGCCGCGCCTCGGCGTCCAGCTGCTGCTTGCGCGCCGCGTCGAACGGTCCGGGAGCGCCCATGACGCGCGCCACGAACACGCGGTACTCCTCGCGGGCCTGCTGCTCGCAGTTCTCGCAGCGCTTCGAGGTCTCGACATAATACTCCAGCGCCACCTGCCCGCCGCATTGCGGACATACCACACTCTGGTCCATATAGATACGCTTGCCCGAAACCGCGCACTCGACGATCTTGTGCGACTGGTCCTCGTTGATCGTATTGTGAATCGTGATGTTCGAAGCCTCGTACTTCTCCTGTTTGCCGACGATCGTACTTTCGTTGATCAGGTTCTTGTCGCCGACCAGCGGTCCGGCCTCTCCGGTTTCGGGTCCGGACTTGGGTTTGCGTTTCACCTCCATCGTGCGGCACTCGGTACCGCACTCAAGGCAAAACCGGGCGTCGTCCGCCAGTTCCGAACCGCATTTATGGCATTTTTTCATGCTTGTTCCCTGTTTTCTGTCGTTTCACCATTATCCATCTCTTCGGCATCCGCCACTGCTTCGACCGCATCCGCCACCAGCCACCCGTGGCTCATGCGCCCCGTCACGACCACCTCCTGCCGGTCATATGCGGCAAAGAACGGATCGTCGGCGGGCGGCACGCCCTCGCGGCAAAGCTTCAGGACGCTCATGTCGTCGTCCCGCACCAGAAAGGCGTAACGCCCCTCCGATTTCGATCCGGCATTCTGCAGCCGGACCAGTATCACACCTTCGTAGCGTTCCATACTCCGGCTTATTTGAGGTCTCGCCCGCAATGGGCGCAGAAACGGACTCCCTGAGCGGCCACCGTGCCGCAGTCGGGGCATACACGGCCGACGGACTGCGGGGCCTGCGGCTGGGGCTTGGGAGCCGCCTGTTGATTGTTGCGGGTGGCGTATTCGAGGGCGCTGTCCTGCGTCTTGTCCACGCGCTCCTCCTGACGCTCCATGCGTTCGCGGTAGCGGTCGCGCTCCTCGTCCTTGTTCTGCACGATATGCCCGGTCATCGTCGTGGCCATCTCCTTCATCTCGCGCATCATCTCCAGCATGCGGTCCTCGTGACGCTGCGAATCGGCGATACGGGCCTCGGCGGCCTGCTGCACCTGTTCGACGTTCTTCCCCGCCGAGAACGACTCGGCGAACTTCACCGCCGCCTGCGAATCGAGGTTCTCCCCGGCGGCCACGGCCATCAGCTGTTCGGCGGTCATCCGCGCCTTCTTGTCGAGGGCTTCCTGCTTCAGACGCTCCATCTCGCGCTCGTGGTCCAGATCCATCTTCTTGTCCTCGCGGTTGATCTCCTTGACCTTGCGCAGACGTTCGATCTGGGCGTTCATCTCGGCGTCGTCCAGCTCCAGCTCCACCTCACGGTCGGCCCGCATCTGCTCGCGCTCCTTGGCGCGGCGGTCGTCGGAGTACTCGTCCTCCCGCCTGCGGTGCGCCAGCGTCAGCTCCTGCAGTTCCAGCCCCTGACGCATCGTCTCCACGGCGATCTGGCCCTCGCCCGCCGTGCGGACCTTCTCGAATTCGATCTCGTCCTTCAGCTGCATGAGCTTGATCACCTGCCCGCGCTGGTAACGCCGCTCGGCAATGTCGATCCGCAGGTTCTCGACGTCCTCTTCGCGCAGCAGACCCGTCTTTTCGATGTCGGACAAGGCCGCTTCGACCTCGTCCTCGCTCTGCGCATCACGGATGCGCTTCTCGCGCGAAAGCACGGTGTAGAACTTATCCAGCTCGTCGTCGGCCAGCAGACGGTCCTTGTTGACCTCCTGCAATCCCTGATATAGCTGCAGGTCGCTGCGGGCGTCGGCGATGGCCTGTCCGTTGGTCTCCGTCGCCAGCCGGTTGCGGAAATCGTTGGTCCGGCGCAGGAAATCCAGCTCCTGCTCCGAGAGGTAAAGCTCGCGGCTCAGGCTGCGCAGGCGTTCCAGATCCTCGTTCGACGCCGCCACTTCGGCGACGCGCTCCAGCGTAAGGCCGTAGAACTGGTCGCCCGCAGCGACGATCTTGGCCGTAATCAGCTCGACGACGTCGGCGGGAATAGACGTTCCTTCGACCTCGCGGTCCTGCATGACGGCCTGCACGGCATTCTGAATCGTGGGCTGCAGCATCCCGGCGATCTTCAGCGTTGTGGCGACGCGCTCGTCTGTGAGGAAGTACTCGGCGAAGCGGTCGAAATCGCTGATGCGGAAAATCGCACGCAGCCCCATCTGCAGGTCGAGCAGTTTCGTACGGACGGTCATCGGCTTGAATTCGGCCATCTCCTCGGCCGTTCCCGAACCGAAGACCAGCGAGAAGCTCTTGTCGAGTTTGAGAGTCAGCGAGAAGGCTTCGTGCCGCTTCATGCTCTCGATCACGGCGTCCAGCGAACGCTGGCGTTCGGGATCGCCGCTCTTGTCGAACTTGTCCTTCACACGGCGGCCCAGCAGGGCGTTTATCAGGAAACGGCCGCCGCCCGCAAGCGCGCCCGCCGCACCGCCCCTGCGGCTTTCGAGTATGCGCTCCAGTTCGTCGGGATCGACGAAATCGTAGATACCTCCGTGAATCTCGGCCAGCACCTTGCCGTTGGCCTTGATATAGGCCGTGGTGCCGTCGTTCACGATCAGCCCCTGCGCCGAGTCGTAGCTGACGAACTCCGACTCGTTGACCCGGCAGGCCACTTCGCCTTTCTGGATGTTCCAGAAAATCTTCTGCTTCACGGCGGCCAGTTCGCCCCCTTCGGCGGCCTGCGCTTCGGGTGCGGGCGCACTCTCCGGCGCAGCCGCGGCCGGAGCGCCGCACGTCGTGCAGAATTTGGCGCCGGGCAGCAGCCGGGCGCCGCACTTCCCGCACACGCCGCCGGCAGGCTGCGCGGCGACGGGCGTTCCGCAGGTCGTGCAGAATTTCGCACCCTCAAGGAGTTCTGAATTACAATTCTGGCATTTCATAGTAGTCGTTCTATTTAGTTGATATTATTGATTTCACATCGCCCTTCATGTCGGCCGTCGCCGTGTGGCGGCTCTCGATCGTGCCGTCGGTCTCGACATAGTTGAAGGCGTAGAATTCATCGCCGTTGCCGTATCTGAGCCGGGTGACGGTCGAGAGTTTGCGCGGCTCCACGCCCAGCCGTTCGTAAAGCTGTTTGTCTACCGTGGCGCGTATGGCCAGCAGGTTGCGGTCCACGGCGTTGCGCACCTGATCGAGGATGGACGCCGGAGCTGCCTCGTACACGCACTTGCGTTCGACGACGGCGTTCACCGGCCCTTTGGCCAGCGCCTTAACCTCGCGCAGCTGAACCTTCGCTTCACCGCGCCGCGTCCCGACACAAAGGTAGGGATCGCCGAAAAGGTTGAACTCGACGATCGTAAGCGCCTGATGCGGCGTAAAATAACCGTCGTTATAATCGAAGAAGCTCTGACGGGCCAGATAGAACGCCTCGCCCGCGCTGTACCCTTCGAGCAGTCTGGACATATAGACATTGGTCAGGCGGTCGGCGTTGTTGAGATCGGCCGCCGAACTGCTCTGCGACGCCCCCCACGCAATGCGCGACGAGCCGAGGTAAAGCAGCGTCTTGTCGCCCATGGCGGCGAGCAGCATCGTCTCGCCGCGGCCGTAATCCTGAAATTTGGCTCCGTAGCAGGCTTCGGTCACCACCACGTTCGCCGCTTCGGCCGAAGCCAGCTGGCGCGGCGTGATCGCCTCGTAGCACTGCTGCCGGTAGGAGGCATAGAAACTGCACGCCGTCGGCGCGTCGCTTCCGTGCAGGTTGAAGTAATACAGGTCGGCGTTCCGGTCGAAGACCTTATCGACGATCGACCGTTCGACGCAGGGGCTGATAAAAAGATTCCGGGAATAAATGCGCTCGTCCAGCCGCTCGTCGCCCCGGTAAAGTTTGTGGCGGCGGAAGGGTTCGCTGACCGAAGCCGAAGCCGAAAGCCACGTCAGGTCGGTCTGGCCGTACACACGTCCGATACCGAGCGTGCCGGGAGCCTTCGCCGCGCGGCGCAGATACCCCGCCAGATCGTCCAGCGAAGCGTCCTCCGCAAGCGGCAGGCGGCCTACATGGAAATACTGTTCGTATTGGAAAATCTCCGCCGACCCCAGCATGGGATAGGTCTTCTCGCCCAGCAGGTAGGCATACGGAATATCGGTGTCGATGTCCGTATCGCTGTAATCGGGATCGGAGATATACTGCGGTACCACCGGCATCGGGATCACGTCGCTGCCGCCGATGATGAACAGATAGTTGGTTTCGTCCTCGGAGGTGCTGCGCCCGAAACGGAAATAGTCGGCCAGCAGATACCCGTGCCCGACCCACGAATCCGACGGCGAAAGGCTCACCCGGCGGTCGTCGCCCGCTTCGGGGTTGATGAAAGCGTAATCCGCGGCGTCGATGATATGGTAGCGGATACCGTGCGCGAGCGACGCATCGGCATAAGCCGCCAGCAGTTTGCGCACCGCGCCGGCATCGGTGCCGAATTTGCGGGAGAGCGCCCGCAGGTTGGTGAAAAGGACTCCTTCGGCCATCCGCCCGCCGGATTCCTTGGCATAGCGACTCTGCACACCTCCGGGTGCGGCAGTCCCCGAAGCCGTGCCGGGAGCGGCCGGAGCCGCAGATACCGGCGGAACGATCGGAGCCGCAGGTGCTGCGGAAGCTGTCGACGCGGCCGAAACGGCCGGTGCGGCCGCAGAAGCGGAAGCCGCTGGGGCGGGACGGACCAACAGGGCGTCCGAACCGGAGTGACCCGCCGGAGCAGAAGCGGCCGGAACCGCTGAAACCGGAGCGGACTGACCGCCGGAAGCCGCCGAAGCGGACCGTCCGGCTGCTGCGGGCAGTTTGGTGCCGCAGTTCCAGCAGAACAAAGCGTTATTCTCGCACTTTTTTCCACAATTGGGACAAAACATCGCGAATCGGGTTTTAAGGGTTAGTCAATTTTGACGACCTGCGCCGCGACCCGTTTCAGGTCGGGCATCGCGTCGCCCACGTCGGCCCCCACGTAAGTCGGGTCGCAGACGACATAGCGTCCGGCGCCTATCTGCATGTAGTCGCCCTTCACGTCTTCCTTGAAACAGACCGCCGTGGCGATATGCTCCGGGTAGTAAAGCAGGACTACGTCCAGTTTCATCAGGTCCCTGACCAGCCGTGCGAAGAGGATCGAACGGTCCTCGCAGTCGCTGTAGGGGTAATGGAACATCTCTTCGGCGAAGAGCGTGCGCTCGACGCCGAACTGGGCCTCGTCGGTCTTATAGGGAAACGCCCGGTGCAGGTAGTGCAGCAGCAGGTTGGCCGCGTCGTACTCGCCTTTGCCCGCCAGCGCGCTGCGCAGGGTCGGGTAAAGCTGGTCGCGCACCGCCGGAGTCAGTTCGGTCGCCGCATAAATGCTCCAGTAGCAGGGCGGATAATCGGTATAGAAATCCATCAGGTTCCGGTTCACCGCGACCGTCGTCGTGAGCGCTCCCTCACCGCACTTCCGCACGGCGGGCTGTCCGGATTTCTGCGCCAGCACGGGCGGCACGGGCATCGCCAGCGACAGCGGGCGTTCGCCGGGCATCCTGAAATTGCAGATGTTGTACGATGCGGCCCGCGCCATATCGTCCAGCAGGTAGAAGGTCTGTCCGTCGATCTTGAAGTAGGGTTTGGCATAGACCTGATCGTCGAGCGCCAACAGCAGGCAGAGGCGGTCGCCGCCCCGTGCCAGCCGCACTTTGCAGCCCGCTTCGGCCATCAGGAACGACTGCAGCACGACCGATTCGGCCGACTGTTTGCCGAAAAAACCGTCGCTGAGCGTACGTACCAGCGCGTAGTAGCCCCAGTCGTTGAGCCGCAGCTGTTCTTTCAGCTCGCGGCACTCCTTCGCCACCGGATCGTAGGCACCGCCCGCGACGCGCTCCCACGCATCGGCGACGCTGTTTTCCTGCAACGACGCCAGTTTGAACCGATGTTTTGCGGCCAGCGACACCGAGCACTCCGTACCGTAGAACGTAAAACGATAGGGGCGCGAAGTCACGACAGCGGGAGCCGGACCACCCTTCCCGGTCGCGGCAGGAGGCGTACGGTCCCCGTCCTTTTTCGTACCGGGAAGTTTCGGCTCCGCAGGTGCGTCCGGCGCTTTCGGCCCGTCAGGCTCCTCCGGAGCGCCGGGAACTTCCGGAACGGCAGGCGTCGCGGGGATCGCCGGAACCGTGCGAACCGGCGCTTCGACCACCTCCTTATAGGGAATCCGGTCCTGCGTGGGCGCCGCCGATTCGTCGGGCTGTTTCACGACGGGCTGCGGCGGCTCCTTCCTTTCGGGAAGAGGCACCGGAGCCTCGGAGCGGAAAGCCTCCCAGCGCTTGCGCATGAAGTCGGCGCAGGCTTTGCGGTAGTTGTCCTGAAATTCGGCGTAGGCCTGCCTGCGGCGGGCCTGATATTCGAGCAGGGCTTCGCGCCGCGACTGCGCCGCAAGGGGCACGGCGAAAAACAGCGACAACAACAGAATCAGGTAGCGTTTCATAGACGGATCGGTTACGGATAAGAGACGGCGGCTTCCCTCCAGCGAGGGGAGCGCCGTCAATCGGACAACAATATCGGCCGGCCGCTATTGTGCAAACGCCGCCATCTGCTCTTCGAAGATCTTCTTGAACTGCGCGCGGTCGAATTCCAGATTGAGCTTGGCGTCTTTGGCGATCGCATCCTCCACGGCGGCTTCGAGAGCGGCTTTGGGAAGCTGCATGCAGACGTAGTAACGCATCGAGCCGTTGTCCTGACGGAACATCTTCTCCTCGACGATCTGCACGTCGCGCAGCTGCTGGTTCACGGCCGTATAGGCCAGCTCCTGATACTGCGACTTATGCTCGGCCGAGATGCCCGTATCCTGATTCTTCACATAGTTTTCGATAACCGTCTTCACATCGGCCTGAATGGCGGCGGCCAAGTCCTGACGGCAGTTCTGCATGGCGATCTTCTGCGCCGTGCTGCGTTCGGTGCTCACGCCGTTCTGCACGGCACGGTAATATTCGGCATTGCTGCGGTACTGCGGTCCGCTCAGCGGAATAGCCTCTTCGACCATGCCGGCAGGGGCAGCGGGTCCGGCGGCCTTTTTCGAAGAACTGCACGACACGGCGCCGGCAGCGAGTACGAGAGCGATTGCTCCAATGAGGGTTCTTTTCATCTTTTCGGTTATTTAATAGTAAGTTTGTAAGGCAGTGTGAAATTAATCTCCGCGGTTTTTCCGTCCGCGGGATTATAGATACCGAGACTTCCTTTGACGACGTCCAGTTCGTTCATCGAGCGGGCCGGTGCGGCCGCCGTTTCGAAACTCAGGGTCCGTTCGCCTTCCGTGATCCGGGCGGGTTCGACCTTCTCGGCGGCAAAGCGCGCGCCGTCGGCGGGGTTCCAGAACACCAGTTCGCGCACCTCGGCCTGCGCGCCGTTCACGCGCAGACAGATGGTGCCGCGCAGCAGACTGCCGCTCTGCTCGAAGCGGACGACGCCTTTCGGAAGCACGGCGACCTTGCCTTCGGCGGGATCGAAATAGATCGTCCGCGACACGCGGGCGCCGCCGAACAGGTACGTGAGGTCGATCTTATTGACATCGGCCGGCGATGCGTATTCGGGATTATAGGTCAGCAGATAGAGGTCGTTCCCGTAAGGTTTGACGTTCATTTCGAGCGCGGACTCGCTCTGCAGGCGCGGCTGGCCGGCGGTCACGGCGCGGCGGCCGCTGAGCCGCAGCGAATAGACGCAGGCGCCCGGCGTCTCGGACTCGACCTGGATCGAAAGCCCGTTGTAGAGCGCCAGATAGTTGCGTTTCAGGGTTTCGACCGCGCCTTTGCGGGTTGCGTCGAAGAAATAGTCGTGCAGTCCGTCGAGTTCATTCACATTCTGCCGGATGCGGTCGATGTCGGTGATCGTTTCGAGTTCGCCGCGCAGACGCTCGTACTCGGCCTGCTTGGCGTCGTCGATGGCCAGGAACGCCTCGATCAACTGCCGCCGCGTCGCTTCCGGGAAGGGATAGAGTACCGAGTATTCGTAACGGTAGCTCTTCGTCTTCTTGCTGTACACGCGCTCCCAGTAAATTGACTCGGCGTTCGAGAGGGTGATATTATTCAGGTAAGGCAGTTTCCCGGCTTCGGTCATCAGCACCGAGGAGTAGTCGCTCATAACGCTGACCAGCTGGTCGCGCGTAACCTGCCGCGTGGTCATCTTCTCGGCAGACGAGATATTGACCGCCACGGCATTGACGATATACTGCCGGATCGAAGCCATGCACTTGTCCGAAGCGGCGGAAAGGGTCTCCCCCACCTCCGTGACGGCGAAATGCGACGGATCGGACTTCCCGATCCAGTCGGGCTTGCGCTTGCCGCTCGCCTCGACGACCTTGTCCTTCTGGGCAAAAGCCCCGGAAGAGATACAGCATGCCGACAGCAGCAGCGCGAAAGTAAGTAAACGCTTCATCGGATTGTCATTTTAGGGATTTTACCTTCCGCGTATCGGAATCGTAACGCAGTTTCACCCGGTCCGTAAAAGCGCCGAGGGCCTCCGCGTCGTTATGTGTCTTGTAATGGCGGGCGATGAGCAGGGCGCAATCGACGTCGCCCATCCTCCCTTGGCTGTGTGCGAAAAAGAACTCCTCGGCTGCCGCGCTTTCGCCTGCTGCGAGCATGGCATGCACTACTTTCAGCCGCAGGTCTTTGCCGCCGTCTCCGTCATCGCCGGCCGATGCGAGGTAACCATCCCGCAGCTTGATCCATTCGGGCTGCGCGGCATAAGCCGCCTCGGCCCTGCGGGCGGCATGGTTCCGCACGGCCAGCGCGCCGACGCCCGCACTGCAAAGGGCCAGCACGACGGCCGCAATCAGCATCACCTTTTTGCGGTTCCGGGCATGGGCCGCGGCCTGCCCGGCAAGGGCGTCGTCCAGCCGGAGTTCCATGGCGTCGAGCCGGGCCATCACCTCGGCATTGCCCGCGAAGCGCTCCCGCACCGAAGCGGCGTCCTCGGCGAAGACCCGTGCGGCGGCCCGTACGACCACCTCCCCGGCGCTCAGCCGCTGTCTTCCCCGCATCAGCGCAGCCACCAGCAGGATCAGTGCGACAATGGCCAGCAGATAGAAGAAATTGGCCCCGGTAAGCACACCGGAGAGCAGGCAGAAAGCCAGCGCAACGCCGCAAAGCAGGGGCATCATCTTGCGGACCGTTTCGCCCGGTGCGGGCATCGGGACGGTATCCAGCCCGGCCAGCCCCTCTTCGAGACTGGCGAGCATCAGAGAGGGATCGGCTTCGACCCCGGCGGTAATGTCATTGACCACGGCTTCGACGTAATCGGCGCCGCAGGCGGGACAGAGGTTCTGCGAATCGGGCATCTGGGCGCCGCAGACGGGACAGGTTTTCATCGTAATCCTAAAGTTAGTTCCGACATGGTTCGATCAGAGTCCGAAGAGCCATTCGCCCAGCGACTTGCCTTTTTTCTCATAGGAATCGGCCTTGGTCTGCTTCAGCGTCTTGGCTTCGGCCGCGGCCTCCTGCTGCGTGCGTTCGCGCAGCTGCTCGGCGTCCATCCTGCGCAGCTCCTGCTCCAGAGCGGCGGCTTCGGCGGCCGCGGCCTGCGCGTCGAGCCGGTTCAGGAAGCGGACGACCTCGCCGTAGTTGGGGCTTACCGGATTGCACGAGCGGCACAAATCCAGCGCCGCGTCGATATCGCCCTGACGGACCAGAATATCGGCTTCGGCGACGGCCCGCTTCACCTCGTTTTCGAGCAGTTTGTTGTAGACCTGCACCTTGAGGTCGGAGACTGTTTCGTACTCATCGACATTCTCCGGCACTACCGCCAGCGCGGCCATCGCATCCTCGTACTCCCCGCGGGCGACGAGCGAGTTGATCTTGGAGAGGATCTTCGGCATCTGGCGCGTATAGTAGTCGGCGATGCTCTGCTGCACGTCCTTGATCATCTTGGCGAAACGCACGTCGTTCACGTTCACCTTGTTGATAAGCGAACGCATGCAGGCCTCTTCGCTCTTGCCGTTGGCCTGAAGCGATACGGTCTGGCTGGCGAAAACGGTATTCTCGAAGAGGTTCTTGACCGAAAGGGTCAGGTCGGCACGCACGACATGCACGGTCGTCATGCCCGTATCGACCGTGCCGTCGTCGGTGACGGTAAGCGTCGGCGTGACGACGAAAAGCCCCGCCGCATCGGCCATGCCGTTGCGGGTGATGATCTTGCTGATCTTATTGCGGAGCGCCGCAGCGTTGCTCTCGCCGAGCTGCGCGGCCGTGTCTTCGTCGATATAGGCCGAAAGGTCGATTACGGTCTGCGCCCGGAGCGACAGCGCGCCCAGCGCGAACGCCGCGAAGAGGGATAGTTTGCGAAGCAGATTCATGGTCTGTTGTTTAGTAGATGATTACGTCGATGGAATTTCCCGTGATCGTACGCGACACGGAGAGGTTCAGCCCCTTGAGGTACTGATAGAGCGCCAGCGCGAAGTCATTGACGTCGGACTGCATGCCGTCTTCCACGGAGTTGTCCACGAAGATGTCGCTGAAGGCCAGCAGCGTGCTCGTACGGCCCTGCGTATGATATCTGCCGTTCTTGGCGTGGCGCTTGACCCACGACACGAGAATATCCGAAAGCGGCATGATGTTGTTGATTTCGGTGTCCATGTCGATCGCCGATCCGGGATCGATCGTAAAACGCACGGCCACGCTCTGTCCGGTCGAGATTTTGGTCGCCATGCGGGTCGAGATCTGTTTCATGAAGTCGCCGATCATCGCCTTGGCCATGACGCCGCACAACACGTCGGCCGTGGTGCGCTTGCGGCCCGAAATTTCGGATTTGGTGGCCAGCGTATTGCCCGTGGCGACCTCGATCGCCTGCAGGGTCAGCGACACGCGCACGCCGCCGTCGTTGACGTCCTGATTGATATCGACGCTCACCGAGACGTCGGCCCCGGAGTTGGCGAGAATCGCGTCGTCCAACGACATGCCGTCGCCCATACGCACCTGATAGGTGTTGGCGTTGTTCAGCGAGGTGAGCAGGTCCTTGGTCTCGACGCCCTCGCCGATGAAGCCTTCGTTCACCTTCGAGATGGCCATGCGCATGTCCGAATTGTTGCGGATCGCCTCCTCGTAGGATTCGTCTCCCTTGCGGAAAGGCACCACCATGACCGTCGGCATGGCGATCGCCTCCTGCGTCTCGGAGAGCGCGATGTCGGAAGCGCTGCGCCCGATGACGCCGTTGTTGATCAGGTCCCGTTCGAGCGACTCGGTGTAGAGGTCGATCGTCGCGAAGACCTGTATGTTCTTATCGGCCGTCTTGTTGGTGCGGTCGGCGATCGTACAGCTGCGGATGAAATTGGCGTAGCGGGTCGTGCCGAGCAGCGTGCCCACGTACTGCGAAGCGTCGGCCGAAGGTTTGTAGCCCAGCAGGGGCTTGTTGTCGTTCAGGCCGTCTATACCGTTATATAAATAAGTATATATCACGGATTTTTTCGCCATTTCGGTTGCCTCCTTCTTCGTACGGGCGATTCCCGAACACTCCAGCGTCGCAATTTTTCCGGTCGTGTTCTTCAGGATGGCATCGGTCGTATAATTCTGGGCCGCCGCCGGGATCAGGGCGCAAAGAACGACGATAACTGACAATACGGACTTCCTAAACATTTGATTTTGTTTTTAAGTTTGAACGGATAAAGCCCCCGGAACGCCGTCGGCATCCCGGAGACTGTATGGAACAGGATATTTTTCGAAGCGCTTACGCACCTACCAGACCTTTGAGGAATCCGCCTGCGGCCGTTCCCTGCTTGTCGACGATGACGATCAGCTTCTCGCCGCTGTTGAACTTCTCCTTGATGGCCTCCTCACCGGCAGCGACCTGACATTTGGTAACGCCCTCCATCACCTCGACGGCGACGAGCGTACCGATCTCCGACTTGGTCACCTTAGGACCGATCTTGCGCTCGGTGTAGACCTTGAAGCGCGTCTTCTTGGCGACGCCCATCTCCGAGCCGCCCGAAATGTAGAGGTCCTTCACGCGGCCTTTCTTGTCGGCTTCGCCCAGCTCCAGAATGTAGGTCTCGAACTTGAAGTGGTTGTCGACGAACTTGGTCATCGCCTTGCGCAGATCCTTCATCGCGTCGTTGAACGCGCCGTCCTTCGAATCGGCATCGACACCCGTCACGGCGATGGTCTCCGATCCGACCATCGCGCCGTCGATGATATTGTACACCTTCAGCGCCAGCGTCACCTCGGCCTTGTTATACATCTTGCCGTCGATGTCCGACTTGAAGGTCGAAAACGAAACGTTGTTGGCCTGACCGATAACGACCTTCTTGGCGCCCAGCGCCTTGTAGGCGGCTTCGCTCTCGGATTTCCAGTTGGCGTCGTTCACCACGTCCTCGGCATTGCGGTCGGCGTAGAGTTTCGACAGCGTTTCGTCGGTCAGGGCGTCGACGATGTGGAAACGCCCCCGGTCGGAAAAGCCCGACAGCACGGCGGCGCGCATGTTGTCGCACGCAGCCTGACTCACGGCGTCGGTGCAGGCAAAGGGATTGATGATCACGGTCTCCTTCGAGGGATCCTCCTGCGCCGCAGCGCCCAGCGTTACAAACACGGCAGCAGCCGTCAGAAAAGTTCTGAATACGTTTTTCATAGATATGTTTAAGTAAGGGTTAGTGTGCTCTCCGCATCGACAGGGCGACGCGCCGGTTCAGGCCCCCGCACCGAAAGGGTCCTGCATAACATGTCATCGTTAAAAAATAAGGAAAGCGTGGTGCTGAATGCTTATTTTAGAGTGGGAGGTTCTTGCAAAACCTGAAGAATAAAATAAGCAACAGTCCCACGCTCTAAATCCGAAAACGGACAGAACGTGAAGAAATGCCGGCCTATTCTCTCCTTCGTAATAATTTGCAAGATTTACCACTCGAGAATAAACTTACACTTTCCGTGTTAGTCAATATGTTACTACAAATGTAGGAAACATATTCGGAAAATACAACACCGACACTTCTTTTTTGGGACTGTTGCGAGTACAATTTACGACAAAACATTCAAAACGGCAATATTGATTCCAAAATATCTTATTTCATATTGCGGGAACAGCGCCTTCCGGGAAAGGGTGCGCACAGCCGTTCGATTTGCAACGGCACGCAGACGGCGGCATCCGCGCCCGGACTTCACGCCCGGACTTCACGGCCGCCGGAACCGCCGGCGCGGGACGCAAAAAACCGGACCGCAAATCCGGCCCGGCACGCATATCCGACAGCGGTTTTCACATTCCGAAGAGCGCCAGTGCGGCCATCGGCACGACGGCCCACCAAAGCGCGCGCCGCTTTTCCGCGGGCATCAGCCGGGCAAGGGTCTGCGAGCGTTCCAGCCAGCAAAGAAATCCGAACCACAGGCCGCCCCGGACCAGATTCAGCACCTCGGTACGCACCAGCCCGGCATAGCCGCCCGACACCTCCGGATCATAACCGGCGACCAACGGGGCGATTACGGCCACACCGTGCACCAGCACCCGCAAACCGGCATACCAGCGGACCAGAGGCAGCCCATAGGATTTGCGCAGCGCCAGCGAGCAGAGGAGCGCAACCGGCAGCAATGCCCCGGCAAGTCCCAGCAGCTGCATTCCGGCGGTCAAGCCGTCGAGCCGCAGGTTCCCGTTCACGCACTGCATCAGCAGCGCGAAAGACCATTCGCCCAGCCGGGTCATGCCGTAAGCGCCGAACAGCCACACCGGCCCCGGCAGTTCATTGAGATTTTGCAGGAAAGGGGATTTCATAAGACGGAAACGATAAATGTTCAGCGACAAAGGTAATAATTTTCGCGGATTGTCCTTTACGCCGCTTCCGCCGGCCCGTTGCAACCGGCCGTGAATTTTGCGGATTCGGTAATTTTCGGACATGGCATATCAGACTCAGCGTTTCGGACCGGTCATTTCGTCCGACAGCCGGAAAAGTGCATTTCGCATACCCGGAAAAAGACCGCGCACCCTCCCGAAAGAGGATGCGCGGAACAACAGATCAGACAAGATCAAACTGCCGGGCGCAATCGCCCTCAGTCAATCTACTGCACTTCATCCATATTGATTTCATAACCGGCCGGAACGAAGGTCCAGTCCTGCGCACGGTTGCCGTTGGCGTTGGTGACAGTCAGACCGTACAGACCGCTGGCCGTAGCGCTGAACATATTCAGCGGATTGACCTGAGAACTGCGGCGCAGGTTGAAGAACATAAACGCACCGTAGCCCTGACTCTTCGCACGTGTTGCAAGCGAATTGAGGGTAGACGGATCGGTAGACGAACCGAGATTGGTCGATACAGGCGACCAACGGGCTTTCTCCAAAAGACCAGAACCATAGAATCCTGTACCGAAATAGCCATGATAGGAGTAGTCGATGCAGGCTTTTGCCTCGGCATTGATAGAACCGGTGTAGCCCCAATCGAATACCGTGATAAGCTTGTCTGCCGGCATCAGCGCATGCAGCTTGGTAATGATCTCGCTGTACGAGGTCGAATTGGTGCTTCCCCAATCGTCGGCATATTCGTCATCGAAACCGATGCCGTCGAGTCCGTATTTTGCCACGGCATGGGCCAGAATCTGGGCGAACTGCGTGGTCTGCGTGCTGTTCATGCTGGCGACGCCGATGCCCTGATGGTCACCGAGTACGGTAAGCAGGACTTTGATGCCCTTGTCCTGCAGCGGTTTCACATAAGTCAGATAACCGTTGTTTTCCAACAGGTTGGTCATCTTGTCATTGAGGTAGAGGGTCGGCTCGACCACGCCGTTGACCGTACGTTTACGGACATTCGATGCGAAGAGTTCCACTATGCCGGCAAACGGCTTGCCGTTCGACATCGTGTAGTCACCCGCGTTAAGCGGGTTGGTGTCATTGGTTTCGACATAGATCGCCACGACCGGCGTATCGCCGAATGCGCGGGTTTCGGGAGCCTGTCCCTGATCCATAGTCGGTTCTTCGGCCTGCTGGCAGGAGAACATTGCGGCTCCGATAAAAAGAGCCATCACAGATTTAAATAAATTTTTCATAACGGTTAAATTTGAGTTGATGATTGATTTGTTCCCTTTTGTGGGAATTTCATTTTTTTGAGATTGATTCTTTACTTTGGTTTTCTCCATAGATTAAAGTTTTAAGGGTTATTGTAACGCTGCCGGAACTTTTCCGGCATTTTTCTGATTTCATTCATTACCAATCTTTTGTCCATTTATTATATCCGCGCCTGCCATCCGGCAACTCACCCAACTTAGAAGAATCGAACGTATACTCATTTTCCGATAAGTAACTCGTACCCCAAGGGCTTTCGGAGATAAGGTAGACTCCGTCGTCGGCGAAGAATTTATATCCATCTTGGATACTGCTGCCCCATGTACTCTCGTACTTGTCCTGAAGCAGGGTGCGCATATCTTCGAAAACCAGAATATTGCTCTGCTTATATCCGGCATCGCGCCAGAGAAAGACAGGTGCGATTCGCTCAGTCGGGGTTGTTTCCGCCTCTCCCGTATACCACGGAATATTGACGCATCCGTATTTGGCGGGAGCGAGTCCGGCGATCGGCTTGCGGGGCCATTCCGCCGAAACAAACGCGGCGCCCTGATGCCACGGATCGACGATCTGCATGTCTTTGGAGTTATCCAGATAGCCGGACCACGCGTAGTCGAGGTATTGGCCGACCTCGATGCCGCCCATAGCCGCAGTATCCCAGAAATATTCGGTAGGCTCCATATGGTCGGTAAGCGTTACGAGCAGTCCGTCGCCCAGCGCTTCGCGCACGGCTTTGATCAGTTTGGGGTACGACGTCGTATTCATCGCCGGCATGCCCTCTTTGCCGTAACCGGAATTCCGGTCCCAGAAATTCACGCCATCAAGTCCGTATTCGGTAACGACCGCCTTCACCTGCGCCGTGAAATCGGCGATCTGCGCATCGGTGAGGTTGCAGAATCCCAACCCCTTGCCGCCGCCTTCGATGCTGATGCAGACCTTGCGGCCCTTATCCTGCAGCGGACGGATATACTTGGTCGCATGGCCGAGGACATAGCGCATGTCGGCACCCAGATTCAGCATAGCCCGCGACGTTGCGGCATCGTAATCGAGCACGACCGTACGCAGATTTACAATATCGCCGATGGTTCTCGTACCGTCTGATCGTTCCGGCCATGCATTTTCCCAATTTTCGTCCAGTTTGGACATCAGGTATTCATCCACGAGCAAGGGTTGATACATAGCGGTATTGAGGTAAAATACCGTGAACACCTGTTCCTGATTGAGTTTGTACTCACCCATCTGAAGACCGCGGACCGTAAGCAGGTAATTGACAGTCTGCCGTTCGGCATCCGCATCGTCCGCGGCGACGGTCAGAGGCAGGTAATACTCGCCCGGAGCAAGATTCTCGGCAAAAAAACGGATGCGTTTGAGCGCCGAATGCTGGGCGTCGCCCGCAATGTCCAGCTTCTTGCCGTCGGGAAAGTCGTAATTGGCTTCGGGCAGCAGAGTGCGTTCCGTCTCGCCCTCCCCGGCTTTCACGGCCGCTTCGAGGGACAGCGCCGATCCGAGCGGCTTGGTGAGCTGATAATAGAAGTTATCGGTCACGAATCCGTTGCCTTCGGTCAGAAATACGCGCACCTCGTCCCGGACGCTCCGAGTACTGCGCAGCATGCCGTAGGTATTCTCAAGCCCGTCCTTGTCGGGCAGTTTGCCTCCTTCGCGTTCCACGGGGTCGGCGTCGCAGGCCGTAAGGCCCGCGAGCGCCGCCGCGCAGAACAGCGTCACTACTAATAAATTCTGTATCTTTTGCGTCTTCATAATTTACTCCTCCACTTCATTAATTTTCGGAATCTCGATACCGTCGGGCCACTTCAGGTCGTATTTCGCCTGACCGTCGTTGCCGTAGCGCGAGTAATCCTTCACCGTATTGCCCTTGCCGTCGTTGAATTTCCAGTAACCGAGCAGCGTCGGGTCGTCCTTCGGGTTCTCGACGTTGTACATGTTCTCCCAGATCTGTTCGGGAGTGCGGGCGACGGACCAGACGCGCGCCTCGGCGATCTTGCCGTTCAGCGGACGGTAGTCGTTGTACGAATAACTGATAAAGAACTGGCGGGCTTCGCTGTAGGTATCGTAGCCGAGCGTCTTGTACTGATCTTTCTTGCCCGGATCGGTCTCGTTGTCCCACAGGTCGTACAGCGCGCGGCGGGCCAGATGGATGAAGTTCTTGTCGTCCAGTGCGGCCGGCCCCATCTCGGTCGCCTCGCTCTGTATCCTGCCGTTGACATAGACACGCACGACGCGGGTGTTCTGGTCGTAAGTGCAGGCGACATGATACCAGTAACCCTTCTGGAGGACCTTCGTGTTGTCGCGTCCGGGGAATTTGCCGAATCCGACGCCCGAACCGTCGAACTGCAGCTGTTCGCGCTCGAAGTTCGTGTCGCCGATACGCAGCAGCGCATAGTCCTCCTCGCCCATCACGGTCGAAATGCTCACCGGATTGCCCTGAATGTCGGTCAGCGCGAAATCGTCGATGTAGATCAGCGCTTCGTAGGTCATGGCCCGGAGTTTATTCCACGGCATGCTGTTGTCGCCGTACTTGTCGAGCGACGGGAATTCGATCCAGTTGTCCGTAAGCTGCGCCGCGACGGTGATGGCCGAAGAGCGTTTGACGACATAATAGGCGGCCTCGGAGCCTTTCAGCACCGACATCGACGAATGGGAGATGCGCACCGGCAGCAGATAGGTCTCGTCGATGGGCAGCGCGCCGGTCTGCTGTTCGCCTTCGCCCATCAGCCCTTTCAGGCGGAGCGTCACCACCTCCGACGCGGTCTTGCCGGCATGGATGGTCACGTTGTCGGACGACAGCTCGTAATACTTCGCGTCGAGCATTTTCCAGTCCGAACCGTAGCGGGCGTTGTAGGTCGCCACGAGCGACGGGTCCACCGTGAGCGACACCGCGACGTCCTGCCCTTCGGGATAGGCCAGCGTCGCCTGAATCGGCTTTTCGACCGTGGACGTATTGTTGCTGAAGGTGGCCGGCTGCACCTCGTCGGTCTTCGACACGTCGAGGTACACGACATTGTCGAACTTGTGGTCATCGGCATCATAGTTATCGCAGGCCGTAAAGGCCCCCGCTGCCGCAACGCCCAGTATGAGATATTTATGTATTAATTTCATAGCGTCGGTTATTTAGAAGGATTAAGCGTCTGGATGGCCTGACGGATCATTTTGTAGTTCATGTCCGCATTGTAGTAGTCGTTGCCGATGTTGTAGGCCCCCAGTCCGCACAACGGACCGTAGGCTATCACGCGGCGCGACATCTCCTCGACGGCGGCATACTCCACGCGGTCTTCGTCCTTGAGGGGCGCTCCGGCCTCGGCCGCCAGCAGGAGTTTCGAAGCCGGAACGGCCGCGTAACCCGTGGCGTTGAGTATCTGCAGCTTCACGTCGCCGACATCTTCGGTTTTCTCGGTGTCGAGGATGAAATAATCCACCTTCGCACGGTCCGCTTCGGCGACAAAGAGCGGATTGCCCTCGAAGACGAGCAGCTTGCTCTCGTCGGCCGAGAGTTTCGAGACGATCAGCGCTGCGGCCTGCACCGCTGCCGGATCGCCGGCGTTGGGAATCCCGGTGAACGAATAGCCGTCCATGCCGTTGGCGGCGACGGACGACACGACCCGGTCGAGCCATGCGCCCAGTTTCGCGGCGTCGGCGAATTCGGCGGCACGTCCGGCATAGTCCACCTGCCAGAGCACTTTCGTGCCTTTCTCGCGCATGACGGCCATATCCTCGGCATCGTAACGCGAGAAATTGTCGGCATTGGTCAGCGCCACGATATCGAGCGAATCGGGCAGGCAGCGCATGAAGTCCTTCTCGCTGGCCGCCGGTTCGGGCGAGTTGTGCAGGCGGGCGTAGACGATGAAATGCTCGCTCTTTTTATAGTCCCGCAGAGCGGCCGTATATTCCGCCCACAAGGCCGGGTCCTGCTCCCACGGTTTCTTCACGTTGTTGTCCACGGCCTCCATCTCGGTCCAGTCATTGCAGGCGGCAAGGCCGAAGAGTACGCCGAGGAGCAGGAACAAACCGGAGAAACGTATTATTCTGTGCTGTTTCATAGCGTTTAGTTGTTATAAGGTTTCACGTCCCACCATACGCGGGTGCCCATACCGTCGCCCTTGCGGCTGCCCTGCGACTCGCTGTTAAGCATCTGTACGGCTTCCTGAAGATTGGCGTTGTTCTTGTCGTATTCCTCGACGGGATAAGGCAGACGGCGGGCGCCCTGAGCCAGATCCACCGTACCGCCCGACTTGTCCTCGACGGCGGGCAGCAGGCGCGGATACCCCGTGCGGCGGTGCTCGGACCACGCCTCGACCCCCAGCGGGAAGATGGCGATCCATTTCTGGGTGATGATACGCTCCAGATTGCGCTCTTTGATGGCCGCCTTGTCGGCGCCTTCGGCGGAATCGTCCTCCCATGCGATGGTGATCGAACTCAGGGCGGTCGCGCTGTAATTGCCCAGCGGATCGTTATAGGCCGCAGGTTTTCTGGTCTTGTCGGCGATATAGGCGTCGGCGTCCTTGGCGCCCTTGTCCTCGAACGAGAGGCGGATCGCCTGCTCGTAGAGCGCCTTGGCGGCATCCTTCGTTCCCCAGCGCAGCTCGTATTCGGCCTTGAGGAAAGCCACCTCCGCCGCGTTGATCCACAGGTAAGGCGTCGAACTGGTAACGATCATGTTCGAATACTTGGCCTGCGCCTGCGATTTGCTCGTGACGTCGATGCCGATGCGGATGCCCACGTAATCGCCCTTGTCGTTGGGCAGGAACATCTTTTCGAGACGCGGGTCTTCGTAGCCGGTCATGTAACAGAGAATGTCGGCGCCGACGCGGTGGTCGCCCCAGTCGTTGTAGATCAGCGTCGTGCGGTTCTCGGCGGCGTGCATGGCCGCATTGTCGGCATTGGCCGTGATGACGCCTGCGGCGATGGCTTCGGCAGCCTTCGTCCGGGCGACGTCGGGCTTCACTTCGCTAAGGCGCATCGCCATGCGCAGCTTGAGCGAATTGGCATATTTGAGCCACTGGGCGATATTGCCGCCGTAGACCCGGTCGTAGCGGCTGAAAGCCTCGGCCGGAAGCGTCGTATTGGCAGCGAAGGCGGCGATCGCCTCGTCCAGCTCCCCGAACATCTTCATATAGACCTCCTCCTGCTTGTCGTACTTCACCGTAATCGACTCGTTGGTTTCGAGGTTCGAATAGGGAATAGGCCCGTAGGAGTCGGTCACGCGGTGCATGATCGCCACGCGCAACAGTTTGGCGAAAGCGACGGCCACCTCGTCGTCCGTACCGGTGACGATGCCGCGCCACGGCGTGTAAGTCTCGGTAATCACGTTGGCGAACGGCCATTTGCGCCAGTCGGCCGAAGGATTGAAGGTCTCGAACTTCGTGAGCCAGCTGTCTACCGTCGCTCCGATATAGCCGCCGAACGGACCGCCCGACAGGCTTTCGTTGAACTGGTACATATGCTCCTGCACGGGAACCACGAGTCCCTGCAGCGACTGGAATTTCGTGCCGATCTTGTAGTTCAGGGCATCCATCTGCCCGTCGGTCACTTCGTTCGGATTGCGATTCATGTTCTCGAAATCGCCCGTACACGAAATGCTGAGCAGCACTACCGAAAGCAGCAGTAGCTGCATGTATGCATTTATCTTTTTCATGCTGTTCATGGTTTAGAATTCAAATTTCACGTTGAAACCCAGACTGCGCAGCGACGGCATCATGAAGTAGTCGATGCCCTGATAGCTCAGCCCCGTCGAAGCCACGGCTTCGGGGTCGAAAGGAGCCTTGCAGTAGATCATCCACAGGTTGCGGCCCACGAACGAGACGGTAAGTCCCATCTTGTTGCGGAACCATTTGCGCGGCAGCGTGTAACCCAGCGACAGCTCCTGCAGGCGGAAGTTCGTGGCCGAATAGGTGTAGTACTGCGGAAGTCCCGACTGCGAACCGATAGCCTGATACCATTTCTGGGCATCGACCATCTCACGGCCGTTGATCAGCACGCCGCCCGCATCGCGCGCGGCTGCCGAAACTTCCGAGACGCCGTACAGGTCCATGTTGGCCTGCGTGGCCGAGTAGCAGATGCCGCCGATGCGTCCCGTGAACAGCAGGCCGAGGTTGATCCCCTTGTAGCGGAAGTCGTTGCGCCATGCGAGGTTCTCGCTCGGAAAAACGGAGCCGAGATAGATCTGGTCGCCCTCGTCGGTGAGAAGCAGGTTGCCCGCCTTATCGACCTCGACATAACCGTTGTCGTTGAATTTCAGGTCCGAAGTGGTATAGAGGTCGCCCAGCGTACCGCCCTGCTTGAGGATGTATTTGGCCTTGCCCAGCCCCTTGATGTCGAGTTCCGAAAGATTCAGCGGCTGGCCCGTAACGGGATTCAGCGCACCGGAAGCCAAGTCGATGATCTCGTTCTTGTTCCACGAGAAGGTGAAGTTCGACGACCAGCCGAAATCGCGCCACTGGTTCGAATAGCCGAGCGACAGCTCGACGCCGGTATTGCGGACATGCCCCGTCTGGAGGTAGATGGTCGTATAGGACGACGACGGCGGAAGCGCCGGGTCGAACGTCTGGTTCTTCGTATCGGCGGAATACCACGAGGCCGAAAGGCTGATGTTCTTCCACAGACGGGCGTCGATACCCACCTCGTAGGTGATGGTCCGTTCGGGTTTCAGGTCGCCGATCGGATAGTGCGTCTTATCCTTCCATATCTTGCCCGTAGCATCGTACTCGTAGGTCGGCGTGGTCAGGAAACGCGGGAACGGCAGGCCGACCGAGGCGATCGAACCGCGGAGCTTGAGGTAGGAGAAGGCGTTGCCCAAATCCCATGTCGAGGAGGGAACCCACGAAAGGCCGACCGAAGGGTAGAAAAACGACTTGGAGGGCGACCCGGCGATCTGCGAAGCCCAGTCGTTGCGGCCCGTCGCGGTCAGGTAGAGCATCTGTTTCCACCCCACTTCGACCGATGCGAAGACCGACTGCGTCTGGTCGTGCCAGCCGACCTTCTCGGCGCGCTTCTTCGTGTCGTCGAGGTCGAATACGTTGAAGATATTGGGAAGGCCGTTCTCCTGAATCGGACCGCGGTACGAAAGTTCGTCGGTCTTGATGTTGTTGAGCGAAGCGCCGACGTTGGCCGTGAGCGACCAATCGTCGCCGAAGGTCTTGTTGACGTTCAGCATCACGTCGGCATAGGTCTGCGTATCGTAGGCACGGGCTTCGGTATAGTGTCCGTTCTTGCCGCCGTCGGTGATGGTCGTATTGGACGAGGCGTAAAGTTTCTGCGTATAGAGCGAATTGGAGTTGTCGAGACGCACACGTCCCGAAACGCTCAGCCACGGCAGGATGTCGTAGCTGGCCGAGAACGACAGCATGTAGCGCTTCTTGTCGGTATTGCGCAGGTTGCGGTAGGCGATCCAGTAGGGATTCTGCATGCGCAGGTCACCGCCCTCCATGTCCGCCGACCAGAACTGCTCCATGAGTTTGGTGCCGGGATTATAGCGTTCGAATTTCTTGTAAATCGCGAAATTCTCGCCGCGCGGAAAGAGATAGGCCGGGACCAGCGGGTTCGAATATACGCCCTGATTGGTCATGTTCTGGTCCTTCTGATAGATATAGCTGGCGCTGGCGTCGAGCCGCAGTTTATCTTTCAGGAAGTAAGAGGTGTTGCGGAAAGTAAAGTTGTAGCGATCGTATTCGTTGTTGGGGATGATGCCGTCGGAATTGACCGATGCGGCGGAAAAATAGGTCTGGTTCTTGTCCGTACCGCCGGAAACGGTCACGGCGTTGGTGTATACATGCCCCGTATCGAAGAAGTCGGCGGGCGTATAGCCGTAGCGGGCCGCGGGCAGGAGCTTCTGTCCCCAGCTGTAAATGCCCGAACCGCTCCTCACGCCGTTCGAACCCGTGCCGTAACGGTTCTGGAACTCCGGCTGCACGAAAGGATCGAGGAATTCGGTATTGCTCGAAAGCGTCACTTTGAGCGCGCCGGCCTTGCCCTTTTTCGTCGTGATCATGATGGCGCCGTTGGCGGCGTTCGAACCGTAAAGGGCCGCAGCGGCGGCACCCGTGAGCACCGACATCGACTCGATATCCTCCGGGTTGATGTCCGCGATGGATTCCGAGGCGCCGCGCGAATCGAACTCCGTACCTCCGCCTCCGCCGAAGTTATACATCGGGATTCCGTCGATGACATAGAGCGCATTGGACGACTGGCTGATGGACTTGTTGCCGCGGAGAATCACCTTCGACGCGCCGCCGACGCCCGAAGAGGAGGCGTTGATCGTAACGCCCGCGACCTTGCCCGTCAGCGAATTGATGAAGTTGGCGTCCTTGACCGTGGTGATGTCCTCGGCCTTGACCTGCTGGACGTTGTAACTCAGGGCCTTCTCCTGACGCTTGATGCCGAGGGCAGTAACAACGACGCCCTCGATTTCGGAAGCCGCTTCGTGAAGCGTGACGTCGAAGGAAGTCCGGTTGCCGACGGAAACCATGACGGGTTCGTACCCCAGAAAATTAACCTCCAGCTGGGCCGTAGCCGCGGGGGGGGGTACCTGAAGCGAGAAAGTTCCGTCCATGTCCGTACTCGTGCCGACGGTCGTGCCTTTGACCACGACGGACGCCCCGATGACGGGAACGCCGTTGACGTCGCTGACCTTTCCCGTCACGGCGACGGGTTTTTCCGCGGCTTTCTCAGCAAGAATGATGTACGTGCCGTCGATCTTATACGTAATATCCGTATTTTTGAGCACGTAGTCCAATACTTCCTGAATCGTTTTCTGCGTCAGATTGACTGAGAGCTTTTTACCGGTGTCGACGCCCTTGTTGATAAAAAGATAGCGGGTCTGCTTTTCAATCTCTTTCATAACCTGCGACATGGGCACGTCGGACAGATTCAGGGTTATGCGCGCATTCTGCGCCTGAGCGGTTAAGACACTCGCGCTCAGAGAGATTGCCAATACGAACCCAAACAGTCTTCGAAAGGTTTTGAAGAATACTGTTTTATTCATACTTTTGTAAAGTTTAAGATAATAGGTTAATGGGTGCAAGAATCATTTAATCTGTTATCTTCGCCTGCGGAGGTCCAGTCCGCAGGCTTTTTTTATCGGTCAAATGATTCGGATCGTCAAGTCGTCAGTTGTTTTTCATGCGCATATCTTACCGGGGTTTTAGGTTAAACAATAACAGGCGGAGGATCAGCGGATCGTCACCACATTGGTCTCCTCATCCTTCTCGAAGGAAAAATCGGCGGCGTACTGCAAGATGTGGAGGGCATTCTCGATGCCGTCGTTCACACGAATCTTACCGCTGATTTTTCCGATGTCGGGAATCGAATTCCGGGCGATGACGATCTTGACGTCGAACACCTGCTCGAACTTGGCCATCAGTTCATCGAACGGGAGTCCGCTGATGCGCACCAGACCTTCGGTCCAGCAGAGCGCCTCCGGATCCCTGATCGTCTCGACGAACAGACGGCCGTTCGAAAGATTCACAATATCATCGGGTTTCATAACGATCTCCTGCCTGCGCGGATCGAGCAGGTTGGTGACTTTGATCCGGCCCTGCAGCAATGCCGCCGAAAACCGGCCGTAGGTCTCGTCCGCTATTACGTTGAATTTCGTTCCGAGCACGTTGATCTTGGTCGCAAAGGTCTCGACCTCGAAGGGGCATTCGGCGTCGTGACGCACGTCGAACAGCGCCTCGCCCGAAAGTTTCACGCTGCGGAGATTCTTTTTGAATACGACCGGATATTCGATCCGGGCGCCCGAATTCAGCCAGACGCGGGAACCGTCGGGCAGGGTGATTTCGATGCGCTGGCCGTTGGGAACGTGCACCGCAGTCAGCCGATCGGAAATGGCTTCGTACGTGCGCTGGTGGGCGACGTACCCGCCCGCAAAGACGAGCAGCAGCACGGCGGCCGCACGCATGGCAAAGATCCACACCTTGCGCCACGGAATGACTATTCCGCGCGTCCGGAGCGCTCCGGCCCTCGCATCGTTTCCGTACAACTCCATCCCCTCGAATACGAAGCGGACGATGTCCAGTTCCTTCTGGTTGGCAACCGGATCGGCTTCCAGCCACTCCGCGACCTGCAAGTCCTCCTGCGGCGTGGTATCGCCTTTAAGATACCTGTATAAAATTTCCTGATTCACGTTATTTTCTGTTTCCGTCTCTATAGTATAAAACAGTCGGGAGCGACGGCTTTACAGGCATTTTTGCGATTTTTCAGCAAATAAATTTATTTATTAAATTCGGCAAAATATTTATTAAATCACATCCCTGAAAATCAACCGGATAGCCGTAATGAACAAGCTCCGCCCGCCCGACTTTCCGGGAAGGAATCTCCCCGGACGCATCCGCCGCGGCATTCTGCAAAAAATCCGCACCGGAATCGGCATTCCCGAAAAATTGCCTATATTTGCAGACACAATATCACACGAGTCCGGCTCCGCAGCCGGAGGTCCGGACTTCGGGTTTCATACAGGCTGTAACGAAAAAGGCGCCCCGCCGGCACCTTTCATGATTTATTGCAGAAGTTCGAAATGAAACCGACCGACCCGACACCCCCTCCGCGACAAAGTGCATCACTCATCAGACGAATATGACCACCGCACGATAGTTGCGCTTTTTCCGAAAAATGCTAACTTTGACCTCAACCTACCCGGCATAAAAGATGGATAGACAAACACCCGTACTGACTTCGGACGAATTCGGAAAGTTCTTTTCCGAATACAAAAACCGTTTTGTCAGCATCGCATACGGGTACGTACACGATACGGATATCGCGAAGGATATCGTAACGGACAGTTTCATGTATCTTTGGGAACACCGGGAGCAGGTGAATATGGCCGAAAACATCAAGGGATACATCTATTTTTGCGTGAGAACCCGATGCGCCAACCACATCAAAGAGCAGGAGGTGCTCCGCAGGGCCAAAAACGAGATCACCAAAGACGCCTACTGGAAGCTGCAATCCAGCCTGAACTCCCTGAGCAGCGACGAGCTTTCCAAAAAACTCTTCCAGTCGGAAATCATCGAACTGTTCAGCCGGGAACTCGCCAAAATGCCGGAGCTGACACGGGCCGTCTATCAGGCGAGCCGTCAGGAGGGACTCACCTATCAGCAGATAGCCGAACGATACAACATCTCGACCCGGCAGGTGGCATCCGAGATGCAGCGGGCCTATGCGCAGCTCCGCGTTCCCCTGAAAGACTATCTGCCCGTAATCGGACTCCTGTTCGCTATGCTCTCGAAATAGCCGGAGCGCATCCGAATTTCAGGGCAGCCTTCGCGGGCAGGCTGTCCGGGCGGCGTATCCGGACTGCCCGCACGAAAACTCTCCGACGACACCCCATGAAACGGCAAAAAAAGGGAGACCGGTCAAGTCTCCCTTTCAATCAGCTACCGCTGCGGCGCGCTCAGATCAGCGTTTCGAGAATCTGCACGGCATTGAGCGCCGCGCCCTTCTTGATCTGGTCGCTGACGCACCAGAACGTCAGTCCGTTTTCGCAGGTCAGGTCGCGGCGGATGCGGCCCACGTAGACGGGGTCCTTGCCCGCGATGAAGAGCGGCATCGGATAGACTTTGTCCGCAGGCTGGTCCATCAGCACGACGCCCTTTGCCTTGGCAAAGGCCTCACGGGCCTCAGCGACCGACACGGGACGCTCCGTTTCGAGCCAGATGCTCTCCGAATGGGCGCGCATCACCGGCACACGCACGCAGGTCGCCGACACGGCGATATCCGAATGCATGATCTTGCGCGTCTCGTGGAACATCTTCATCTCCTCCTTCGTATAGTCGTTGTCCGTAAAGACGTCGATATGGGGAATCACGTTGTAAGCCAGCTGAAAGGCGAATTTATTGACGGTCGGCTCCTTGCCCGCGCCCAGCTCGGCGTACTGCTCCACCAGTTCGTCCATCGCCGCGGCTCCGGCGCCGCTGGCGGACTGGTAGGTCGAGACATGCACGCGGCGGATGTGCGACACCTGCTCGATCGCCTTCAGCGCCACGACCATCTGGATCGTCGTGCAGTTGGGGTTGGCGATAATACGGCGCGGGGCGTTCTTCGCATCTTCGGGATTGACCTCCGGCACCACCAGCGGCACGTCGGCGTCCATGCGGAAGGCGCTCGAATTGTCGATCATGACCGCACCGTGTCTGGTGATCGTCTCCGCGAATTCGCGCGAAGTTCCGGCTCCGGCCGAAGTGAGGGCGAAATCCACCCCCTTGAAGTCGTCGTTATGCTGTAACAGTTTGACGGTTATATCTTTTCCGCGGAATTTATAGACACGGCCCGCGCTGCGCTGCGAACCGAACAGCAGCAATTCGCCGATCGGCAGGTCGCGCTGCTCCAAAATCCTCAGAAATTCTTGGCCCACAGCACCGCTGGCGCCCACAATCGCAATCTTCATCTCGATAAAGTTAAAAAATGATCATCGTTCCCGCTCGGACGGACCGTACACGGAAGCTCCGGGACAAATATAGCGATTTCGGCGCGAACGACAAAAAAATCGGCCGGCACAGCGGCCGGCCGACTCTGTTCAGTCGAAGAAATTGTCGTCGTCCGCATCCGGGACACGCCCCTCAGGATCGGTCTCCTCGTCGCAGTCGTAGCGCGGCATCATCGCCGGGCGGATGAACTGGTCGTTGCGGCTCAGGCCGAGACGGCCGTCGTCGTAGACCCGTTTCATGAAGTCGCCCACGATCGGCAGCGCCATCACGCTGCCCTCGCCGCCCGATACGAAATGCACCGACTGATCCTCACCGCCGACCCATGCACCGGCCACGAGTTTCGGGGCCACGCACATGAACCATGCGTCGCGGTTCTTGTTCGAGGTGCCGGTCTTGCCGCCGATCTCCACGCCCGAAAAGCCGTAATCGCGGTTCAGGCGGCCGGCCGTACCCGACGTCACCACGCCCTGCAGCATCGTCAGCATCGTATAGGCCGTGCGCTCGCTGACGGCGTCCTGCGACTGGGGTATGAAGTTGGCGATCACGTTGCCCTGCCGGTCCTCGATGCGCGTCACGAAAATGGCGTCGTTATGCACGCCCTCGTTGGCGAAGGTCGAGAAGGCGCTCACCAGCTCGAAAACGTTCGATTCCGACGAGCCGAGCGCCAGCGCCGGCACGGGGTCGATATAGCTGCGGATACCCATGTTGTGGATGAAGTCGGCGACCGCTGCAGGCTGTTTGGCCTGCTTCATGATCCACGCCGAATAGTTGTTGCGGCTGCGGGCGAGACCCCAGCTCAGCGGGTGCATCACGCCGTCGTACTCGACCTTGCCCGCCTCCTTGGGCGACCACGCCGTGCCGTTGGCCGTCTCGATCGTAACGGGCAGGTTGGGCACCATCGTGCAGGGCGTCAGCCCCAGATGGTCGATGGCGAAGGTGTAGACGAAGGGTTTGATCGTCGAACCGATCTGACGTTTGCCCTGCTTGGCCATGTCGTATTTGAAGTAGCGGAAATTGGGTCCGCCGACGTACGCCTTGACATATCCCGTCCGGGGATCGAGCGCCACGAACGACGCCCGCATGATACGCTTGTGGTGCAGGATCGAGTCGCGCGGAGTCATCAGCGTATCGCGTTCGCCCTTGTAGGTGAAGACCTTCATCGAGCAGGGTCTGTCGAACGAAGCGTTGATCTCCTTCTCGCTCGCGCCGGCGTTCCTCATCTCGCGGTAGCGGTCCGAATAGCGGACGGCGTGACGCATGATGCGCTCGCGCTCCGCCTTGTCGGCGTCGATAAAGAGCGTCTTGGTGCGCCGGTACTGGGCGTCCATGCGGGGCTGGATGACCGATTCCATCTGTTTCTGGACGGCCTGCTCGGCATAGGTCTGCATCGTCGAATTGATCGTGGTATAGATCTTCAGGCCGTCGCGGTAGATGTTGTAGGGCGTGCCGTCGGCCTTGCGGTTCTTGCGGCACCAGCCGTAGAGCGGATTCTCCTCGTACTCCTTCACCGCCTGATCGTAGTCCCACTCGTTGTAGAACTGATTGCGTTTGGGACGTTCGGCGTTCATCACAAGACGCAGCATCTCGCGGAAGTAGGTCGCCGTACCTTCGTTGTGCGACACGGGACGGTAATTGAGGACGATGGGAAGCGCGCTGAGCGAATCGCGCTGCTTGCGCGTAATGGCCCCGGCGTCCTCCATGCGCGAAATGACGAGGTTGCGGCGCGCGAGGGCGTTGTCGTAATTGCGCACCGGCGAATAACGCGACGGGGCGTTCACCACGCCCACCAGCACGGCGGCCTCCTGCACGTTCAGCTCGTGAGGCTCCTTGTTGAAGAAGGTAAGGGCCGCGGACTTGATGCCGTAGGCGTTGGAGCCGTACTCCACCGTATTGAGGTACATGGCGGCGATCTCCTCCTTGGTATAGTTGTATTCGAGCTTGAGGGCCGTGATCCACTCCTTGAGCTTCGACGTGACGAGCTTGGCGTTGCGCACCAGCCGCCCGCGGTTGCGCACCGTGTCGCGCGGAAAGAGGTTCTTGGCCAGCTGCTGCGTGATGGTCGAACCGCCGCCCTGCGAGGTGTTCTGCAACAGCACGGTCTTCACGGCCACACGGGCCAGCGAGGGGATGTCGATGCCCGAATGGGTTCTGAAACGGGCGTCCTCGGTGGCGATCAGCGCCGCGACGATCGGCGGCACCTCGTGTCCTCCGAGCCGGATATGGAGCGTCGAATCGTCCGGGAAAAGATCGGCGTACTGAACGTAGGAACGGTTCTGCACGAAGAAGGTGCCGATGACCTTGCCGTCCTCGGAATAGATCTCCGTGGCGAGGTTGCTGCGGGGATTCTCCAGCTCCTCGAACGACGGCATGCGGCCGAACAGCCCGAAGGCGGTCAGCAGCAGCATGAAGAAGAGTAGAGCGAACGGCGCGAAGGCCAGACACCAGATCCATTTTATCGTTTTCGGACTCACGTCCGTCTTTTTCTTCTTTGGCATAGTACTTAATTTTGCCGTAAAGATACGAAGTGTTTTGTAAAACGTGGCATTCACCGAATTATTGCCTGCCGAATTTTATTGATTTTTTACCCAAAATCGATATCTACCGACACAATTCCACCACTCCGCCCGCTCTTTTTCATAAAACGCGACACACGGAGCAACCGGATAATTACCGGTTCTCCGTGTATAGCATCTCCGACGATACAGACGCAAAATTTGTGCTGGCCGCGCTATTTTCGCTCCACGACAACGATGTCTATAGCTTTGGCTTCGAGCGTGTCATCGAGCGCTATCCGCACACCGTCTTTCCAATAGACCGCCCGGTTAACTACCTGTATGGGATCAAAATCATTTCCGGCAATATAAATATTTCCGTTATAAGAAGTTACACCACAGGCATCACCTTTATCAGGAGTAAGTTGTGTCGCCGTGCCATCAACCCAGCACTGCGCATAAAAGTACTCGATGTCTACATTTTCCGGCATCCGTTCCTCGAAATAATAACCCGTTCCGGTACAGACGACCTTGCCGTCGAGTATCCGGATCTTATTAACTGTACAATTTTTCTCTTCGGAAAGCCGATACCTCTCCCCATCGACCTGATAGAACGGCACTTCCCTTTCCGTTCCGTCCTCTTCCGAACCGACCGTCTCCATTCCGAGCAGATAAACCTTGCCGTCATCCACGCAGACCGAATAGAATGTTCCGCCGTTCAATTCCGAAACAATCGTCCCGTTTTTCCAGTAAGCCCCGACCATTCCAATTCCACTGATATAACGTGTACCGACCACATGCAGGTCTTCGCCGTCCAGCCACATCCCATATGCATAGCTCGTTACCGACTCCATGCGGAACAATTCATCGTTTTCCCAATAAACGGCTTTGAGTCTGTCATATCCGACGGCATAGAGATCGCCAGCGTCGGTTACGTGAAACTCATAGACTTCGGGTTTTCGCTCCTTAGGCAACGCATGGAACTCTCCGTTTTTCCAGTAACCAATCACCCATCCTTCCGTCGGATCGTCGAATCCACCCAAGACATACAAATCGTTTCCGATCAACTGCATCTGCTTGACGTAAGAATCGATGCCCTGCCCGATAAGCGGAATCAGCGTCCCGTTCTTCCAGTAAACGGCCGTACGAACCATCGGTTCGTAGTAAACATACCCAGCAACATAGACATCCAGCGACAGCGGCTGCTGCGAAACCGCGATCTCGACCGGAGAAGCATTCCCTGCGCTGACCGTAACCACGGCAACCTCCGGAACCTGTGTTTCCGAAGTATTGGGCTGTGCCCGCAGCGTAAACGTGCGGTTTTCCTCATCTTTCTCAACGCTGCACCACAAAGAGGCCGTTTCAACATCCCAATTCGCAGCCGTCGTCGTAATGCGGAACACAGGATCGATCGGCCGGTCGTCGGCATAAAGCGTCTCGCCCGATGCAGAGAAGGTCACGGTCTTTACGTCGGGCAATACGGTCAGCATATCTTCAACGGGCGCCTCGTCCGAGTCGGAACAGGAATTAGTCGCAAGACCCGCAAACAGGCAAATCAGAATAAGTCCGAGTTTTTTCATAGTAGATGATTTAAGGATTCTATTTCGAATTTTACCGGAAACAAAGATACCGGCAGCGGCAAAAGACAAAATAGCAATTCTCGAAAAATACCTCTCAAATTCCGAAAAACCGCAACAACAGGACACTAAACTACTCCCTATCCGTTTTCTGACGAAAAAAACGGCGATAATCCGAAGGACTCATGCTGTATTTGCGGGTAAACGCTCTGAAAAACGAAGAATAGGCACCATGCCCAGACTGTTCGGCGATGTCTTCAATGGAAAGATCAGGATTTTCCGCAAGCAATTGCAGCGAATAGTTCAGCCGCCAATCCGAAATATAGGTCGCCACGGTAACACCAGCACCTTCACGAACAGCATCGGCCAAATATTTATCATTGGTACTCAGCAGCCTGACCAACATGGCCCGACTGCAAGCCGGATCGGTAAACGGATGCTCTTCCTCCATGATCCGGGAAAGACGCCGAAAAAGCTTCATCTCCCGAGAGAGGTCCTCCTCCGCCGTCAGCCGCAGTACCCGGACCGCCTTATCCTCGTTGCGCTTATTCTCCTGAATTTGCCGATAAAGCGAGCGATTTTTGCTACGCAGGCGATGCGAATAGACAACATAGATACTGACAATGACCGCCAACAAAAAACAACCTAGCCCCGTAAAGAGGATAATCATACGCTGGCGAAGTTTTTGCGCCTTGATCTTATCAAATTCATAAAGGGTATGCAGTTCGCCCAATTGCATGACAAAACGGTTGGCAGCAAGCGAATCCTGCGCCCGCTCGATGCATTTCATATTCTTATAGGCTACTTCCCAAGCGCCCGTTTCCGCCAATATCTCCGTTTTCAGTTTCAGGGCCGATAGATAATAGGGCAGTAGCTCCCCACCGGAAAAAGCCGCGACACTACGCTCGGCATACTGCAACGCCCGGACAGGATCCCCGACAGAACGATAATAGATGGCGCTTGTTTCATTAAAATATTCGCCGTCGAGACCGATGTGGGGATAAAGGTCCGCTTCTGCCCGCCGAAAGTAATCGGCCGCACGATCCGACTGCCCCATTTCAACGAGATTACGCACATAGCTGCAAAGAATGTAAAGGTGCATGCTCCGGCAATTGACTGCGCGCTGCTCGTCAGTGAGATCGTCGGACATATAGGCATCGAGCAAAGCAAGCGTCGTGTCGCAATAGTGCAGCGACCGTACGTAAGCAGCTGTATTATACGTCGCATCGACGAGTTCCAGCCCAACCTTGATCCGGTCGATCGCAGGAATGCTCCCCGCAAGCAACCGCATCAAGGCATCGCTCTTTTCGAGCGCCTCAACGGCCTCTGCATATTGTCCGCCAGAGGCATAGGCAGTTCCGATACTTAGATAAGCATAAGCTTCCAGATACCTGTCCTCTTTTTTTGCGGCCCGGTCAAGCATTTTCCGGGCCGCAAACAGGGCCGTCTGATTCCGACCTTCGTCGATATGTCGCTTGATGACGAGCGCCTCGACGTTGGCAGAACGCTCGTCTCCATGTCCAAACATAAAGTGCCGAACATGGTCGGCATATTCCAGAAATCGGCCGGTATCATTACAAATCGAATAATATTCCAAACGCAGGAACAAGGCCGTAGCTATCCGTCGCGGAGACTTCAGTTGCCGGGCACATTGCTCCATTCGGTCGAGGTAATAGAGTTCCTTCACATGGTCTTTGAAAAGAAGCGCCAAACAAGCGTAGGTGTCGAAAAGCCGTTCTCCTTCCGCAATTTCCGCTATACCCAATAGTTCCTGTTCCCGCTGCCAAACCCCTTCATCCAACGCCTCATCGGGCTTCTGTCCGGCGGCAGGCATCCACAAAGCCAAAAATCCTACCGAGAACACAATCCGAAGGAAAGTCCTTGTCAAACGATACGATATGCTTATCCGCCCCATCAGAACAACTGTCAATCAGAACGGAAGGCCCACGGCGGCGGCCCACCACACGCCGCCGTTTGCGGGACGATAGACCGACAGCTTGAAGGTCGAAGTCGCCGATGCGGGCTGGCGGAACGCATTGATATCGAATACGATGTCGCCGCCCACGGACCAGATGCGCCGCCACGTCATCCCTCCGCGGCCCACGTCGCGGAACTGGGCGTAATCGCCGCCGACGTTGAGCCGGATGCGCTTGAAATAGAGCACCGAGCCGATGCCCCCTTCGGGATACCACACCGGCAGCTGGTAGTCGGCCGAGAAAGCCGTGTAGTTGTTCGAAATAATATCCGACGAGGTATATCCGCGCGGAATAAGGCGCGTCGAGCGGTAGCTCAGCGGCGCGTATCCCGACGGAAATTTGTAGCCGCCGATCGAAGTCTGGTAGGTGGCGGCCACCTTCAGCGAGTTGTGGGCCGCGAATCCGGGCAGGTATGCCTGTCCGTAGAACGAAATCAGGTCGCTGAAATGGGTGTTGGCCGGGTTGAAAGTATAGGCGGTGCTCAGCATATAGCCCCAGCGCGGCGCGAAGTCGCGGTGCGCCATGCGCACCTGATCCGAGTAGCCCAGTCCGAACGAGAGTTTGTGCAGTCCCTTGCGGAAACCGATGCGCTGGATATTGGAGATCTGCCCGGCGTTCCATTCGATTTTACCCAGATTGGCTACCATGCCGTTGGAGTAGTTCCAGCCGGAGGTGACGGAGAGCTGGCGCGTATGATAGCCCCGCTGGAAATAGAGCGGAAGCGTGGCGGAGAGTCCCACGGAGTAGTACTTGTCGGGGCTGGGACGCTGCTGGTACTCGTATTTTCCCGTCTGCTCGTTGTACTGCCCCACCGAATAGAAGACCTGATTGCCGCCGTACGAAGCGTCGAGGTCGAGACGGACGCCCAGCCCGAAATAGCGCACGCCCAGATTGAAAATCGACCCTTCGTTGCGGTTCCAGCCGTACGAAGCGAAGGCTTCGGTATTCGACAGCAGGTTCTGCGAAAGCAGGGTGACGCCCAGATTGAGGTTGATATTGTGTTCGTCCACGGCCTCGAAGGGGTTGAAGGCCACGGGGGTCCAGCTATGGACGTTCACCAGATTGGGCACCTTGCGGTATCGCTTCGCGCGGTACACCCCCTCCTGACGCAGCGAATCGGCCGGCGAGAAACGCACCGTATCGAGGTTCACGACGTCCCACCGCTTGCGGTCGGGATTCACGACGTTGAGCGGCAGTTTCGAAGGCGTGACCGGAATCAGCGCGTCGGCATCGGCGTCCTGCGCCGCCACATGGTAACCGCGCCTGTCATAGGCTGTCAACAGCACCCGTTCCCGCCCCTCGCCGTCGCGCCACGGCACCGGCATGAACGATCCGTAAGCCGACGTCGTGATGCGGTATTCGCGGCGGGTCTTCAGGTCGAAGCAGTGGGCTTCGTCCCGGCCCGAAGCGATCGAGCCGAAATAGAGCCTGCCGCCGCCCGCGCGGAGGTTGCTCAGCGTAATGTAGGCGCCTTCGGTAACGGGATGCACGCCGTCGCCGTCGATGCGGCCGAGCCACATGCCCGAATCGTCGGTGACGATGACGTAATAGCCCCGCGTGGCATCGTCCCACGCCAGTCCGTGAATCTCGGACCGGTCGGGCGTCGCAAAGCGTTTCTCCACGCCCTCCTTTCCCTGCACGACGACCGTATAGCGGCCGTCGGGATTGTATTCGACCCACGCGACGGCATCCTCCGACGGCGTGGGATAGAGCGCGTTGCGGCGTCCGACGACCATCCGGGGCGTACCGTCGGCGAGGTCCATGTAGCACAACTGCGAATTGACCCGCTGTTCGAAGAGTTTCGAACGGCGGTACTCGGTCCACCACACGCGGCCGCCGGCCATGGCAGGGCGCGTCGAAACCGCCCCCGTATAGCAGATCACCTCCTCCTCGCCCGTGCGAGTGTCGAGCCGCACGAAACGCGACGGCCGGTCGTAGTCGGTCTTGAGCGCCAGCGCCGACGCGGCGTCGAGCGGCAGGGGCCACTGGTAGGTCGTGTAATTGCCGGCGGGCATCGGTGTCAGCGGCTCGGCGCTGTCTCCGACCTGCGGCAGCGACTCCCAGTGCCGCTCCAGCACGTCGAACGTCTCGCGGAAAAGCCTGCTGACATTGGTGTCGTAATATTTTTCGAGCGCGACGCGCGTCGTGGCCAGCACATAGGGGTTGCGCGAGCCGTAGCGCGCCACCTTGTCCCAGACCACCTCGCCGTAGCGGTCGTAGGCGTAGGAACAGATCTGATAGCCCAGCTCGTAATGGTCGGGAATGTAGTCGCGGTAGGAGCCGCAGAACCATTTGTCGATGTTGCGGCGGTCGCGCGTGTCCTTCCGGTCGCGGCCTACGCGGCCCATGGCGCGGTAACCCAGCGAGAACGAGGGCTGAAGTCCCCGGCCGAACGACGACATGGCCGTTTCGGACATCACGGCGTCGCCCTCCATGGCCCAGATCGGCATGCAGAGCAGGCCGATGGTCGAACCCTGCTGCCCCAGAATATAGCTCAGGGCGCGGATAACGCCCCGGTCGAGGTTGTTGTACTGTACGGCATGACGGTACTCGTGGGCCACGAGCTGTTTGTACCACGGCATCGAATAGCCGTCGATCGCGGGCGAGGTGAGGAACTCCACACGTTTCGGGAGGTACATCACCAGTCCGTTCGACTGGAAATTTTCGGGGTGCATGACGAAGGGAATACGCATCGGACCGTGACGGAATCCGAACGCAATGTCGGGCCGGACGGTACGGATGTAGAACAGCGTACGCCGCGCCACGGCCGAAACCGTATCGGGATAGATCATCCGCACGTCGGGCGTACGGATCGTGCTCCATTTCAGCCCCGCGGGGTCCGAACCCCACGTATAGTACTGGGCCGAAGCCTCGTGCGCGAAACCGAGGGCGCACAACAAGAGGAGGATATGCAGCAGCCGCTTCACCTACGAACCGGCTTTTTTGCAGCGGTAGCCGCTCTTGGTGAGTATCTCGACCACGCGGTCGCGGTGGTCGCCCTGAATGATGATCTCACCCTCCTTGGCCGCGCCGCCGACGCCGCATTTGGTTTTCAGCAGACGCGCCAGCTCCTGCAGATCCGCATCCCGCCCCACGAAGCCTTTGACCAGCGTCACCACCTTGCCCGCGCGCTGCTTGCGGTCGAGCCACACGCGCAGCTCCTGCCGCGCCGGGGGAAGCGTCTCCGCCTCCGGTGTTTCGGTCGTTTCATAGTTGAAGTCGGGATTGGTCGAATAGACCATTCCGAGCCTCGCTTTCCAATCGTTGTCCGCCATATTGTACGAATAGTAGAGATCAAACGTCCTTTCGGAACCTCTTATTTTGTGCAAAAATAATAAAATATTACGGTTGTGCGCGCCCGGCGGCCGAGATCGGCGAAAAAGAGCGCATTCAACCCTTCAAACGGCGGCGCACGCCCACACGAGATAGGAGCGGCAAGGCGGAGCCGGAGAAAAAGCGACGGCGGCGCAAAGAAAAGACAGCGCAAAGAAAAGACAGCGCAGAGGACGGCGGCGCAAAAAGAAAGGCGGCGCAGAGGAACGGAACCGGCCGTCCCGCCGCTGCAAAAAATCCCGGCCTTGGAAAGAAATTCCGGCCGAAATCACTATCTTTGTTTCCGTATGGCTAAAAAGTTCGGCGACAAACTGCGCAGATTCAATCCCTTCACGCGCCCGGCGACTCTCGAAGAGCTGCCCAAACCGCTGCCGGCCAATCCCGACCAGCGGCTGGTGAAGGTCTACGTCGAAGGCTACGAAGACGTGGCCTTCTGGCGCGGCATCTTCGACCACTTCCAGAACCCCTACCTGCGCTTCGAAATCTCGGTGCCCAACCGTGCCGACCTTCCCAAGGGGAAGAAGGTGCTGATGGGGATGATCCCCCGCTCGTCGGAGGAGCTGATCCTGTGCGTCGATTCGGACTTCGACTTTCTGTTCGCCGACCGCACGGAGCAGTCGCGCGAGGTGAACGCCGCCCGCTACATGTTCCACACCTACGCCTACGCCACCGAGAACTTCCTCTGCTACGCCCCCTCGCTGCACAACGTATGCGTCAAGGCGACCAAGAACGACACGCGCATCTTCGATTTCGTGCATTTCATGCACGAATACTCCTGCACGATCTACCCGCTTTTCCTCTGGTACGCCTACTCGGCGCAGCTGGCCACGGAGAACGTATTCCCGCTGATCGACTTCAAGTCGGCGGTGCGCATCGGCTATCTCGACCTCGAAAACAACGGCGAGAAAACGCTGGCGTGGCTGCAGAAAAACGTCGCCAAACGCGAGGAGATGCTGCGCAGGCGCAACCCGAAGATGATTGAGCCGATGCTCGAATTCGAACAGCAGCTCAAGAGCCGGGGCCTGACGCCCGAAAACGCCTATCTGTTCATGCACGGCCACACGCTGATGGACAACGTGGTGATGATCCTGCTCAACTCCGTATGCGAGAAACTGCGGCAGATGTCGATCGCCAAGATCACCGCGTCGAAAAAGCAGGGCGTGGCGCTCAAGAACGAGATGTCGAACTACACCAATTCGCTGCGGTCGATCCGCGACGTGCTGCTCGACAACGAGAACTACACCAAATGTCCGCTTTACAAGCGGCTCCAGCGCGACATCGAGAAATACATTGCCCGCACGATCTGGAACATGAAGCGCAGCGGCGAAATCCGCGACGACTCGACATGGACCATCCTGCGCAACATGCAGCAGGGATAGGAGAGCAAACGATACGAGAGCGGCCTTCGCAATGAAGGCCGCTCTCGTATCGTAATTTCGGGACCGCGGGCGAAAACTCCGCCGCCGGATTCCGCCCGAAGCTCCGGAGTGCCGACGGGGCCGAAGCGCCTCGGACAGCGGCCGTCCGCCACTACTTCTTGCGAACCACGCGCACGGTGGACTGCGTGGCCTGCCGCACGAAGACCTGCGGGCCGCGGGCGTACTTGCGCCACAACTCGTCGGTATAGCCGCGCACGGTCAGCAGCTCCATATTCTCGGCCTTCATCACGTCGAAGCCCGCTTCGCGCAGCGCCTCGATCGCCTCGTCGATGTGCCACGAGTTATCGACGCACAAGCTCAGGTTCACGGCCGAGTTGTGGATCAGATTGGTCTTGATGCGGAAACGCTCCAGCAACGAGAAGATCGTGGCGAACTTCTCCTCCAGCACGAACGAGAAGTCGCGCGAACGGATCGTCAGCAGCACCTGATCCTTCTTGAGAATCAGGATCGGCACCTCGACCGGCGCCGACATGCCGCGAATCACGGTACCGGGTTTGCGCTTGTCGCCGAAAGGCCGCACGTAAAGCGGGATATTCTTGTTCTGCAGCGGTTTGATCGTCTTGGGGTGGATGATCTGCGCGCCGCTGTAGGCCAGCTCGATCGTATCGAGGTAGTTCAGTTCGGCGATCTGCACGGCGTCGGGGAAAATCTTCGGATCGGCGTTCAGCACGCCGTCCACGTCCTTCCATACGGCCATCGACTCGGCGTCGAGGATATTGGCCACCACGGCCGCCGAGTAGTCCGAGCCTTCGCGCCCCAGCGTGGTGGTCGTACCGTCGGGCGCACCGCCGATAAAGCCCTGTCCGACGAAGATATTCTCGACGCACTCGGCCAGCGCGCCCTTCAGCAGCGGCGCCGAAGCTTCGATATCGACCCCGGCGTCCTTGTGACGCTGCTCGGTGAGGAAACAGCGGCGCATGTCGATCCAGCGGTTCGACACTCCGGCATAGTTGAGATACTCCGAGATGATCGTCGTCGAGACCAACTCGCCGAAGGCCACGATCGTATCGTACCACAACTCGGCGTCGGAGGGTTTGTAAACCGTCTCCACGGCCACGCGCTCCAGCTCGTCGAAGAGCGCATCGACCCGTTCGAGCTGTTTATGGCCGCGCCACAAATCGTCGATGATGCCCGCATGGTACTCCCTCAGCGCGGCGACATGCTCCATGGAGAGCTGTTTGTCGCCCTTCTGAAGTCCTTCGAACACCGTTTCGAGCGCGTTGGTCGTCTTGCCCATAGCCGAAACGATGATGAAGAGATTCTGCTCGTCGTCGATAATCTTGCGCAGGTTGCGCACTCCGTCGGCATTACGCACCGACGCACCGCCAAATTTGTAAACCTTCATGTTATCTCTCTTTTTAACCTAACCTACCTTCTTTACCGTCCGAAGGCGACCGGCCGCCGGACTCCCGCAGCGGAACGCCGCGTCGAACGACCGCACCCCAACGCCTCACGCAGGAGGCGTTTGCCGCGGCGCGACAGGGCTTCCGCTCGGATCATTTCTGTTTTTTCACCTCTTTGTAAGGCACTCCGATATTCTGGAACAGGAACGAATAGGTGTCCGCCTCCTCGGCGATACGTTTCGAAGTGGGTTTGCCGGCCCCGTGGCCCGCATTCGACTCGATGCGGATCAGCACCGGCGCATCGCCGGCCTGACAGTGCTGCATCTGGGCGGCGAACTTGAACGAGTGCGCCGGCACGACGCGGTCGTCGTGGTCGGCCGTCGTCACGAGCGTCGCGGGGTATTTCACGCCCTCGCGGATGTTGTGCAGCGGCGAATATTTATAAATGTAGTCGAACTGCTCCTCGTTTTCGCTCGATCCGTACTCCACGGCCCAGCCCCAGCCGATCGTGAATTTGTGGTAGCGGAGCATGTCCATCACGCCCACGGCGGGCAGGCAGACGGCATAGAGGTCGGGACGCTGCACCTCGCAGGCGCCGACCAGCAGGCCGCCGTTCGAACCGCCCGCAATGGCGAGTTTGTCCGACGAAGTGTATTTTTCGGCGATCAGGTACTCGGCCGCGGCGATGAAGTCGTCGAAAACGTTCTGCTTGTTTTCGAGCATGCCCGCCTTGTGCCACGCTTCGCCGTACTCCGAACCGCCGCGCAGATTGGCCACGCAGTAGATGCCGCCCTGCTCGACGAACATCATGGCCGAGGGCCTGAACGCGGGCGTCTGGTTGATCTGGAAGCCGCCGTAGGCATAGAGGTAGCAGGGATTCCCGCCGTCGAGTTTCATATCCTTGCGGCGGGTGATGAACATCGGCACCTTCGTGCCGTCCTTCGAGGTGTAGAACACCTGCTCGGTCGTGAACAGCGAGGGATCGAAATTCACCGCGGGGGCTTTATAGAGCGTCGATGCGCCGCCGGCGATGTCGTATTTGTAGATCGTGGCGGGCGCGATGTAGTTGGTCAGCGAATAGTAAAGCTCCGTATCGTCCTTCTCGCCGTCGAAACCGCTCACCGTGCCGATGGCCGGAAGTTCGATCTCGCGTACGAGTTTCCCGTCGAAACCGTACTGGCAGACCTTGCTCTGCGCATGTTCGAGATAGGTGGCGAAAAGATAGCCTCCGGCCGAGCCGACGCCCTCCAGCAGCTTCCCGCCGCTTTCGGGAATCACGGTCGAAACCTTCGACGGGTCGTTCAGGTCCACCTTCATCAGCGCGTAGTTCGACGCGTCGCGGTTGGTCACGTAATAGAGCTGGCCGTCCCGGCATTCGACGGGCGCATAGTCGGCGTCGAAGCCCGGCAGCAAGGTGCGGAATTTCGGCTCGGAAACCTTTTTATAGAGCACTTCCGTACCCGACGTACCCTCCGAAGCCACGATGAAGAGCCACTGCCCGTCCTTGCTGGGCCACGGGCTGAAATAACGCAGCGGATGCTCCGCGTCGGCATAGATCAGCCGGTCGGCCGACTGGGGCGTGCCGAGGCGGTGGTAGTAGACCTTCTGAAACTGGTTCTGCGACGAGAAAACGCCCTTCTGAGGAGCGTCGTACGCACTGTAATAGAATCCTTTGGAATCGGGCGCCCACTCGGCTCCCGAAAACTTCACCCAGTTGATCCGGTCCGAAGTCAGCGTACGGTCGGCGGTGTTCATCACACGGATTTCGACCCAGTCCGAACCCGATGCGGCGACCGAGTAGGCGCAGTATTTGCCGTCCTTGGAGAAGGTCACGCCCGAAAGGGCCACCGTACCGTCTTCCGAGAGCGTATTGGGGTCGATGAACACTTCGCCCTCCCCGCCCGGCTGCGCGGTGCGGTAGAGCACCGACTGGTTCCGCAGTCCGTCGTTGTAGAAATAATACCATGCGTCGCCGTGTTTGGCCGGAATACCCTCTTTGGGGTAGTTCCACAATTCGGTCAGCCGTTCGCGGATCGCGCCGCGGAACGGAATCTGCGACAGGTAATCCTGCGTCACGACGTTCTGGGCCTTCACCCACGCCGCCGTCGCCTCGGAGTTGTCGTCTTCGAGCCAGCGGTAGGGATCGGGAACCTCCGTCCCGAAGTAATTATCGGTCACGTCGGTGCGCTCCGTCCGGGGATAGGGCATGTGTTTTATCTGTTTCATGTCGTTGCAGCCTGTCAGTATCGCCGCGGCGCCCGCGAGGGCCGCCGCCATGCGCGGTAATCTCATCATAACTATACGGTTTGGGTATATATCGGGGCAAAGTTAGGAAAAAATAAGATAGTTCGGCCTGTGGATCGAAGTTTTTGCGTAACTTTGGCTTGCAAAAACACTCGGAAAATTATGTACAGCGAACTGAAAGAGATAATCGGGCAGGCTTGGGAAAACCGCGAGCTGCTCAAGGAGGAGTCCGTGCGGCAGGCCGTGCGGCAAACCGTCGAACTGGTGGACAAGGGGGAGCTGCGCACGGCGCAGCCCGTAGATCCGGAGAAAAGCCAGTGGCAGGTGAACGAATGGGTCAAGAAGGCCATCATCCTCTATTTCCCGATCCAGCCCATGCGCAAAATGGAAGCGGGCGAACTGGAGTGGTACGACAAGATGGAGCTTAAGCACGGCTACGAACAGCTGGGCGTGCGCGCCGTGCCCCACGCCGTAGCGCGTTACGGCGCCTACATCGCTCCCGGAGCGATCCTCATGCCCTCGTACGTCAATATCGGCGCCTACGTGGACACGGGCACGATGGTCGACACGTGGGCCACGGTCGGCTCCTGCGCGCAGATCGGCAGACACGTCCACCTTTCGGGCGGCGTGGGCATCGGCGGAGTGCTGGAGCCCGTACAGGCCGCACCCGTAATCATCGAGGACAACTGCTTCATCGGTTCGCGTTCGATCGTGGTCGAAGGCGCGCACGTCTGCCGCGAGGCGGTGCTCGGCTCGAACACCGTCATCACGGGTTCGACCCACATCATCGACGTCACCGGACCGGAGCCTGTCACCTACAAAGGCTACGTTCCGCCGCGCTCGGTGGTCGTTCCCGGCAGCTACCGCAAGCAGTTCCCGGCGGGCGAATACAGCATCACCTGCGCCCTGATCATCGGCCAGCGCAAGGAATCGACCGACAAGAAGACCTCGCTGAACGACGCCCTGCGCGACTTCGGCGTGTCCGTCTGATCGCGTCGCCCTCCCGAAAATCCCACCCACGACAAAATGAATAATTCATGATCTACCGTATCGACGAAACCACCTCGACCAACGACGAGGCCCGCGACGCGAAATACCGCCACGGCGACATCGTCTGGGCCGAACGGCAGACCGCCGGACGCGGCCAGCGGGGACATACGTGGACCAGCCCCGAAGGTGAAAACCTCACCTTCTCGATGGTGCTCGAACCCCGGTTCCTTCCCGTCGGGGAGCAGTTTCTGCTCTCCGAAGCCGTGACGCTGGCCCTGACGGACACCTTCGCCGCCTACGGCATCGACACCCGCATCAAGTGGACCAACGACATCTACGTCGGAGACAGGAAACTGGTCGGCATCCTGATCGAACACAACCATGCGGGAGCCTCCCTCTCCCGCACGATCGCCGGCATCGGCATCAACGTCAACCAGACGGCGTTCGACCCCGCGCTGCCCAACCCCGTCTCCCTCGCGCAGGTCGGGGGCCGCAAGTTCAACCGCAGCCGGCTGCTCGAAACCTTTCTGGTCCGCTGCCTGCGGCGTTACGCCCAGCTCGAACGGGGCGAAAAGGAGACCCTCCAGCACGCCTACCGCGAACGAATGTACCGGCTGGGCGAACAGCACCCCTACCGGCTGCCCGACGGCACGCTGTTTCAGGCCGCGATCGAAGGCGTGCTTCCCTCCGGCGAACTGATCCTGCGCCATGCCGACGGCACGCGGCACGAATATCTGTTCCGCGAAATCGAATTCGTGATCGCCGGAAAACAAGGGAACGCCGGCCCCGCAGAGAAATGAATTTCCGCCCCGCCGACGGAATATGTTTTTAATTGAAGATGAATATACTGATCGTTTGCAATCATTTCTATCCCCACAACCGCATCGCCGCATTCAGGCTCAACGCCTTCGCCCGGTATTTCCGGGAGGCGGGACATTCGGTGACGGTCATAACCGAAGGGGACCGCGATGAAACGGCGATGTGGAACGGCTGCGAGGTCCACTACGTAAAAGACCCGGTGATAACCTCGTCGAAACAGGACTCCCTCCTGCAGCGCAGAAAGAAATGGGCTTTCAGACGCATATTGTCGGCCCTGCAGTTCCGGCTGTTCCTCGATTACAAACGGATATGGCAGTTCAAAGCCAGCAAGAAGGCGCAAAAACTCGCAAAAAGCCGGCGGTTCGATGTCGTATTAAGTTCATACGGCCATCTCTCTTCACACCGGATCGCATACAGGCTGCACAGAAAAACGCCGTTTTACTGGATCGCCGACATGCGCGACGAGATGTCGAAGTGGCCTTGGCTCCCGCCGATAAACAGCCGGCGGCTCCTCTTCTACGAGCGCAGAATCCTCAAGGATGCGGACCTGATCCTGTCAGTATCCGCACCCCTTGTCGAAGATTTCAAACAAATCGGCGGAGGGATCGACAAGGTTATCGAGATAACGAACGGGTACGATTACGAAGAGGTGCACGACGTCTCTTTTCAGCCCGTCTATACCATGGCGTTCATCGGCCATTTTTACAATTCGATCACTCCGGACAAATGGTTCGGAGCCTTCTCCGAACTGGTCGCCGAGGGAGCGCTTCCCTCCGACAGCCGCATCCTCATCATAGGAAACACCTCGCCGCTGGCCATTCCCGAAAACATCAGCCAGAACGTATTCCAGATCCGGCAGGTCGATCACGACGAAGCCATCAGGAAATCGCTGGAGACCGACACGCTGGTCGTCGTGCATCCCAAGGGACGGAAAGGCGTCTACACGGGTAAGCTGTTCGACTACCTCGCCACCAACAAACCGATCCTCGCCATCTGCGATCCCGACGACGTCATCGCCGACCTGCTGGAGGAGACGCGCGCGGGTTTCACCGCGGACGAAACGGACAACGAAGAGGTCAAGCGGATGATCCTGCGCTGCTATTCCATCTGGAAGAACAAGGAGGTGCTGCCCCGCGACTGGGACAAGATACGGCAGTACAGCCGGAAGAATCAGGTCGGCCGGCTGCTCGAATATCTGGCAGGGCAGGAAGCCCTGAAACAGCACTGACGCCCCGGCCGGGACCGCCCGGCATCGGAACCTCCGCCCCTAACCGAAGTCCGGCGCTCCGCTCCGGCGGCCGAAAACGGGAAGCCGCGAAGCCCTTACGTCCGGTTCGGCCGCAATTTCGCGAGCACCGGTCCGAACAACTCCATATAGCGGATTCCGGCCCGCTGCGCAAACGGCAGATACAACGACAGATAGACAGCGAAGCCTACCGACACGACGGCAAGACGATGCGTCATTCCGGTCAGCAAGACGGCCAGCCGGGCCGCCGTGCAGGCCGCGGCCGATACGAGCAGCACGGTCGTCAGCATCCTCCACGGCATCAGCCCCGCAAGCGAAGTGCCCAGCACGCGGGCAGTGGTCATCATCAGCAGGAACAGACAGAAAAGCGTACAGCCCGTGGCAATGGCCGCAATGGCCCAAAGGGACGGAAACGCCATGACGCACAACAGGTCGAGACCGACGATGAGCAGAGCGGTGACAAGGTGCGCACGGGCAAAGGCTTTTCCCCGCCCCAGTGCAAACAGGACGGGGGCGTAGGGCATGATACGCGCCAGATTGACGACAGTGACGATCCGGAACAGACCGGCCGCTTCCCGATACCCCTCCCCATACAGCAGGCAGATGATCTCAGGAGCGAAAACGCAGCAGAATACGGACAGCGGATAAATGATCGCCGAGGACTTGAGGACAGCCGCCTGCCACAACCGGACAAACTGCCCGCCGTCGGCCCCTTCCCCCGACATCCTCGAAAATTCCGGCAGCAGCACGCCGGCCGCGGCACCGATAATCATTCCGGCCAGCGGAAGTTCGCGGTATCCGTTGGCGAACAGGGCGAAATCCTCGACGCCCAAATAGCGGCTTACGAAGAACTGGCTCGCCGAACCGATCACGAATCCGTACATACTCGAAGCAAACACCGGCATCGAAAACCGGAGCAGCTCCCGGACCGTCAGCCGGCTCTTCACCGGAGATACATTGCGGAACGGGACGGACGACAACTTCAGCCCGGCAACGCATGTGACCAGCGACGCGAGGACGAAACCGGCGACCGCACCCGACACCCCTGCGTCGAAAACCACGACCGGAAGCACGACGCATGCGATCATGAAGGCGCGGCTTATCAGCACATAGACGGCCACGAGGTGCGCCTTGCCGTAGACGACCAGAATATTCTCCACCCCCAAGACCGGCATCAGCAGCATGGGCGCCGCGGCAAACAGCCTCAAAGGCTCGGCCAGCAGCGGATTGCCGAGCACTCCGGCTATGGCGGCAGCCTGCCAAAGCAAAATGCACGAAAAAACAGACGCAAGAAGCAGAAACAGCCCGTTCAGTTTGCGGACGATATCCCTCCCCTCCTCCGGCGACACGCGGGCGAGGTAATAGGAGTACGCTTTGGGAAGTCCCAGCGAAAAGACGGCCAGCAGGGTGTTGTAGACGTACAGCACCTGACTGTAAGTACCGTACTCCAACGTGGTCATGTAACGGCAGAGCACCGCCTGCATGACCAGCGTCACGCTCAGCGACAACAGATTGGCCAGCGCCAGCCACAAGGCCTGCAGCGTGCGGCTCCTGCCTGCATTTCCGATCTGAGGGGTGGAGTGCTGTTTCATGCCTCGTACCGTATGGCCCGGCCGCCCGTTTTACAGGCTCCAGTATCCGAGCGATTTGATCCGGCCCTTATAGAGTCCGCGAATGTCGCCCAACAGGGCCGCCCCGCGGGAGATGGAGCGGAAATAAGCGTCGTCGAGTCCGCGGTACTCGTCGTGCGCCACGGCCACGACAATCAGGTCGTAAGGGGGCCGGAGAGCCGGCACCGGCCGAATTCCGTACATGGCATAAACCTTATCGGGATCGGCATGGGGATCGGTCACATCCACGCTCATCCCCTCACGCTCCAGCAGGCCGACCATCTCGGCGATCCGGGAGTTGCGTATGTCGTCGATGTTTTCCTTGTAGGTGACGCCCATCAGCAAAGCCCTTGCGCCGCGGCCGTCGCTTCCCATGGCCCCAAGCAGCGACCGCACCACGTACGCCGCCATGCCGTCGTTCACGGCGCAGCCCGAACTCGTGACGGGCATCTCGACGCCCAGCTTTGAAGCGACAGAAACAAGATAGAGCGGATCGACCGGAATGCAATGGCCGCCGACCAGTCCCGGTCTGTACTTTACGAAATTCCATTTGGACGAAGCCATATCGATGACCTCGTCCATATCTATTCCCATGCGCGAGAACAGCCGCTGCAATTCGTTCATCAGGGCGATGTTGACACTGCGCTGCACGTTCTCCGCCATTTTGGCCGCCTCGGCCACCCGGATGCCCGACGCCCGGCAGAGATCGGCCGACACGACTTCGGCGTATACGCGCGCGACCTCGTCCAGCGCCTGCCCGTCGTTCGCCGACACGATTTTGGCGGTGTTCGAGAAGGTATGCTCCGAATCGTTGGGATTGATGCGTTCGGGCGAGTAGCCCACCTTGAAATCCGCACCGAGTTTCAGCCCGGAGCCTTTTTCGAGCAGCGGCACGCACTCCTCCTCGGTGCATCCGGGATAGACCGTGGATTCATACACGACATAATCGCCCCGCTTCAGATAACGCGCCACGGTACGCGTGGCCTCGACAAGACAGGTCAGATCGGGATTCTTGCGCTCATCGACCGGGGTGGGCACCGTGACGATATAAAATGCGGCCCGCGACAACTCCTCTTCCGAAGAGGTGAAACGGATGCTTTCGCCGCCGGCGCCGTACTTTTCACGCAGTTTTTCGATACGGCCGGCATCCATATCGTACCCCACCACATCGAAACGCCGGGCAAACCTCAGCGCCACGGGCACGCCTACATATCCCAGCCCGATCACGGCCAGCGACGTTTCCCGACCGGTCAGCCGATCATATATCTTCTTCATAAACACATTCATTAACCTTGCGATAACTGCGTCCCGACTCCGGACACACGGCCCTGCCGGCTTCGTCGAATTCCAGTTTGTGCCCCAAGCGGCTCATCCATCCGACCACGCGTGCGGGCACCCCCTCAACGAGGGCATGATCGGGGACCGAGTGCGTAACGACCGCTCCCGCGCCCACGAAGGCGTACCGGCCGATCTCGACCCCGCATACGACGGTGGCATTGGCCCCGACGGTGGCGCCCCGGCGCACGCGGGTGGTTTTATACTGATCCCTGCGCGGGATCTCGCTTCGGGGATTCTTGACGTTGGTGAATACGCACGAAGGCCCCAGAAAAACATAATCCTCGCAGATCACGCCCGAATAGATCGACACGTTGTTCTGCACCTTTACCTGACGGCCCAGTTTCACGTCCGCGGCGACCATGACATTCTGTCCGATATTGCACGCCGGTCCCAGCACGGCCCCGGCCATTATATGCGAGAAATGCCAGATCCTGCAACCCGGCCCTATGACCGCCCCGTCGTCTACGAACGAAGAGGGGTGGATGAACGTTTCACTCATGGTATCTGCTTTCGTTATCGGCAAAATAGCGGCATACGGCATCCGCCACACGCTCCACCTCGGCGTCGGTCAGTTCGCTGTCCATCGGAAGCGACAGCACCGCCGCCGGCAGCGTCGCGGCATGGCGCATCGCGGGGTCGCAGATGCAGGCGTCGCGGTATGCGGGCTGTTCGTACAGGGTTCCGGGATAATAGACCATGGAGGGTATGCCCTCCTTGGCGAGTGCGGCCCGGAGTCCGTCGCGGCAGGCCGGAGGCACCTTGACGGTGTACTGGTGGTAGACGTGGGTGGCGTAAGGCGTCTCGGCCGGGGTCACGACCGGCGTCAGACCGCCCAAACGCTCCGTATAGCGCGCTGCCACGCTCCGGCGGGCGGCGATCCATGTGTCGAGGTGCGGCAGCTTGACCCGCAGTACGGCGGCCTGCAGCGTGTCGAGCCGCGAATTCATTCCGACCAGCCGGCTGTCATATTTGGTGAACCAACCGTGACTGCCCAGCGCCCGGATGCGGGCCGCCAGCCCGTCGTCGTCGGTGAACACCGCACCGCCATCGCCGTAACAGCCCAGCACCTTGGAGGGAAAGAACGACGTGCACCCGATCTCCCCGATCGTACCCGCATAGCGGCGCACGCCGTCGGACATGCGGCATACGGCTCCCAGCGACTGGGCGTTGTCCTCGATCACCTTCAGGCCGTGCTCCTTCGCAACGGCCGTGAGCGCAGCCATATCGCACGGCTGCCCGAACAGATGGACGGGGATGACGACACGGGTACGCTCCGACACCAGCCGGGCGACGCTCGCCGGGTCGATATTGAAAGTGCGGGGATCGACGTCGGCAAAGACCGGCACACCGCCCAGCAGCAGCACCGTTTCGGCCACGGCCGCGAATGCAAAGGCCGGGACAATGACTTCGTCGCCCCGCTGCAGCCCCACGGCCAGCAGTGACAACAGAAGCGCGTCCGTACCGTTGCCGCAGGCGATGCAGTGCCGCACTTCGAGCCGCCGGGCCAGCTCCTCTTCGAACAGCCCGACCGCAGGACCCTTGATGAAGGCGGTCTCGGCAATGACATCGCCGATGGCGCGGTCCACCTCATCGCGGATGCCGAGATACTGCCTATGTAGATCCACCATTTTCATCGCTCCCGTTCTTTTTTCGCATCACCCCTGCAAATTCCGCAGCAGCGGATGATAGTCGCCCGTCAGGCCGACCGCCGCACTCTTTCGCAGCATATCGAGCGTATGGACGGCACACGCCGTATCTTCGACCGCAAAACCCCGGCCGGCAAGTATCCGCTCGTAGCTCAACGTGTGGAGGTCCGTAAACCCGTTCGTAAAGTCGAACTCCTCGCCGTTGATAACGAGATGTCTGTACGGAGACATGGGATTATCGTTCGGCGAAGGGCGATGGGCGGCGTTGACGCTCAGAAAATACCTGACGCGGGCACCCTTCAACTGCAAAAAGCCGGCCGAACACTCCGGCGACGAATGGTGCAGCACCACCTTCTCGGCCGGCCCGAATATCCAGTGCAGCATGTCGATAAAATGGATGCCGATATTGGCCGTCACGCCGCCGCTCTTGCACGGGTCGCCTTTCCACGAAGCGGCGTACCAGCTCCCTCTGGGAGTGATGTACGTAAGGTCTATGTCATAAATCGTCGGGGGGGGGTCGCCGTCGACCATCCGTTTGAGCCGCTCTATTTCCGGATGAAGGCGCAGCTGCAATACGGGAAATACGCGCCTGCCCGCGGCCCGGCTGCAGGTCTCCATCCGGTCCAGCTCGTCCGGAGTCAGGGCCAGCGGCTTTTCACAAATCACGTCAAGCCCCGCCTCCAAGCCCGTTACGGTATGGGTGCAATGGAGGTAATTCGGGGTGCAGACCGTCAGAAATTCCGCACGGTCGGCGACCATGCGCTTTCTGAAATCATCCGGATCGGTGGTGAAATAGGCACGGGGAAAATACCCGTCGATCATCCCCACGCTGTCGAACACGTCGTGCGCCGCCACCAGATCGCACCCAAGCGACCGCATGGCGTTCAAATGTCTCGGAGCTATGTACCCCGCAACGCCTATGATCGCGAATTTCCGGGATTCGGACGTCTCTTCCCCTGTCATACCTGTAACGCAAGCTTGATTTTGCCGCAAAAATAATACATACAAATATTTTGCGCAAGCTATTCTGCAAATCTGCAACGGATTCGCGGCGCAAAATCGCATTAAAAAATAACGGCATCCCCTTGCTGTTACGGAAATAACAGTTATATTTGCATCAGAAAAAGCACATTCAAAATTTAAAACGATAACCAAATTATGAACGTACCTGCAAATCTGAAATACTCGAACGACCACGAGTGGTGCCGTATCGAGGGCGACACGGCCGTTATCGGCATTACCGACTTCGCGCAGAGCCAACTCGGCGACATCGTTTTCGTAGACGTGCCGACCGTCGGCGAGACGCTCGCCGCAGGCGAGGTGTTCGGCTCGATCGAAGCCGTGAAGACCGTCAGCGACGCTTTCCTGCCCGTCGGCGGTGAAATCGTCGAATTCAACGACGCGGTAGACGCCGACCCCGCAATCGTCAACAAGGACGCCTACGGCGAAGGCTGGATCGTCAAGGTCAAAATGTCCGATCCCGCGGAATACGACGCGCTGCTGAGCGCCGCGGATTACGAAAAGCTGATCGGCTGATCCCCGACCCGTTCAAGCCCCTCTTCCGAGAGGGGTTTGCTCCATGACAGGGCCGGCCGCGAACGACGCCCCGCCGGAAAGAAACGCACAACAAACTTAAATATCAACAGTTATGTCAAAAGTTACAGTAGTAGGTGCAGGTGCCGTAGGCGCCACCTGCGCGAATGTAATGGCTTGCCGCGAGGTCGCAAGCGAAGTAGTCCTGATCGACATCAAGGAGGGTCTTTCGGAGGGCAAGATGCTGGACATGTACCAGTGCTCGACGCTGATGGACTTCGACACCAAACTCGTAGGCGTCACCAACGATTACAAGAAGACCGCCAATTCGGACGTCGTCGTCATCACTTCGGGCATTCCCCGCAAGCCGGGCATGACCCGCGAAGAGCTGATCGGCACCAACGCCAACATCATGAAGGGCGTAATCGAAAACGTAGTTAAATACTCGCCGCGCGCCATCATCATCGTCGTCGCCAACCCGATGGACACGCTGACCTATCTGGCGCTCAAGGCTTCGGGACTTCCGAAGAACCGCATCATCGGCATGGGCGGCGCGCTCGACTCGTCGCGCTTCAAGTGCTATCTGGCCAAAGCCACCGGCGCCAACATCAACAACGTCGACGGCATGGTCATCGGCGGCCACGGCGACACGACGATGATTCCGCTCGTCTCGAAGGCTACCGTAAACGGCGTTCCCGTATCGCAGTTCGCATCGAAGAAGAAGCTCGAAGAGGCCGTAGCCAACACGATGGTGGGCGGCGCGACGCTGACCAAGCTCATCGGCACGTCGGCATGGTACGCTCCGGGCGCCGCTTCGGCCATGATGGTGGAGGCGATCCTCAACGACCAGAAAAAGATGATTCCCTGCTCGTGCCTGCTCGAAGGCGAATACGGCCAGTCGGACATCTGCATCGGCGTTCCCGCGATCATCGGCCGCAAGGGCATCGAGAAGATCGTGAAGATCGACCTTTCGAAAGAAGAGGCCGAGAAGTTCGCAGCTTCGGCCGACGCGGTCCGCAAGACCAACAACGTGCTCCACGAAATCAAGGCGATCTAATTCCGCGCCAAGATATACGGCAAAGCCGCCCCGGAATCCGGGGCGGCTTTTTGCTTCCCGGATGAAATTCTCCGCACCCGACCGGACATTCCGGCGACTTTGCGCAGGCGTCACAACCTATCCCCGGCAAAACCCGGCAAAGGATTCCGGACCGCAGCGCGCATCAGAAACAGTCCGCAGAAACCTCTGCCACACAAGAAAGGCTGCCCCTCGAAGGGGCAGCCTTTGCCGTCGGACGCAGCAGCGCGGACTCAGAAACTGACCTTCGCGCCGACGAACCAGCTGCGGGGCAGCGACGGACCGTAGATATAGCCCGAATCGCGGTCGGCGCCCTTGTCGAAATCCTTCTGGTAGGCATTGAAGAGGTTCTGCACGCCGCCGTAAAGCTGCAAGGTTATCTCCTTGTAGATGCGCAGGTCGTACGACAGGCGGACGTTCATGTCGAAGAACGACGGCGTCGAGACGGCCGCGTCCTGCGCGACGCCCGATCCGGCCATGTGCTGCACAAGCATCGAGCCGGTGCAGGTTCCCGTCAGGTCGGCCGTGAAGTTCCGGACGGGCCTGAACGCGGCTGTGAAGTAGCCGTAGGCGTCGGGGGTGCGGAACATGCGGCGCACAGGCGGCACGTCGGCGTCCTCGCTCCACCGCTCAGGCTTCCTGTAACGGCCCTGCTGGAGGGTGACGCCCGCCTGCAGTTCGAACCAGCGGGTGAAAATCGCCCGTCCCTCGACGTTGAAGCCGCGCACGGCGGCGCCCGAACCGTTGTAACGCTCCTTGATCTTGCCTCCGTCGTCCGTATCTTCCAGATCGCGCAGGGCGAAGACGTCGTCGAGAATCGTATAGAACCCCTCGACCAGCAGGTTGGTCTGCACCCGGCCGAAGTTGTGATAAAGGTCGGCCGAAAGGCTCACGCTGTGCGAACGCTCCTCCTTGAGGTCGTCGGCGAGCCGGATGCGGACCCGCTCGCCGCCCACCACGGCGATATGCATATCCTCGTCGAAGGCCTGCGGCGCCCGGTAGCCGCCCGCATAGCTCACGCGCAGGTTCACTGCCTCCGAAGGGTTGAAACGAATGTTGGCGCGAGGACTGAAAATCACGTGGTCCACCAGATTATGCTTGTCGAAGCGGCCCCGATCAGCAGCGACCATCTCTTCGTTTTCCATTCGTTCTGCAGGTAGCCGCCCACGATATGCACCGTCTGGGCGGTGTTGATGTCGTAGCCGATCGAACGGTCGTTCAGGTCGTCGTAGCTGTATTCGCTGCCGAGCGTGAGTTCGGCGGGCATGAAAAGCAGTTTCCGGAACGCATGGACGTACTGCACGCCCGCCGCGACCGTAAGGTCGTGCGTCGTACCGTATGCGTCGGGGTCCTGCTTGCTGCCGTAGTAGCTCTTGCGGGCCGTATTCTGGAACGACGCATAGGCGTTGAAACGGTTGCGGCGGTCGGCCGACGAGATGTCGAACGAAAGGCTTCCGCCGTCGATCGAGTGGTCGGTCTGCTCGGCCACCATCGCCTCGTGGGGCGGCAGGTCCAGCAGGTCGCCGCCGCGGCGGTATTCGTCGATGTGGTGGTACTGCGCCGTGATGCGCGAATAGGCGCCCGTGCGGAAGAACGACCGCATGCCGGCCGACCGGCTGTTGATCAGGGGCAGCTCGGTAAATCCGTCGCCGTCGTGGTCGTACCCCGAACGGTGGCGGTTCTGAGCGAAGACGCAAAGCCCCGCACGGCCGCTCTCGGTCACGAGCGACGCGTTGAGCATCGTGTTGTTGTCATAGGAGCTGCTGCCGCCGAGCGAGGTCAGCGTATGCGCCAGCTGCGCCGAATTGCGCGAAGGTTCCTTGGTGATGACGTTGATCGTGCCGCCGATGGCCGACGAACCGTACAGCGCCGAACCGCCGCCGCGCAGCACCTCGACCCGCTCGATCATGTTGGCCGGAATCTGCTCCAGTCCGTAGACGCCCGTCAGGGCCGAAAAGACCGGATGCGAATCGACGAGAATCTGCGAATAATGGCCGTCGAGTCCGTTGATGCGCACCTGCGCGAAGCCGCAGTTCTGACAGTCGTCCTCGACCCGCACGCCGGGCTGGAACGAAAGCCCCTGCGCCAGACACGAAGCGTTCGTTTTCTCGAACAGCGCGGCGTCCAGCACGCTCACCAGCGCAGGGGCTTCGCGCCGCAGCGTGGCCGAGCGGCTGGCCGAGACGACCACTTCGTCCATCGAAATGCCGCTCTGCACCACCTCGAAATTCAGTTCGAGGGTCTGTCCCCGTTCGAGCGTCACCTTTTTCGCCAGCACGGCGTAACCCAGCGCACGGACTTCGAGCGTCAGCTCGCCTTCGGGCAGGTTTTTCAGAAAATAGTGTCCCGACGCGTCGGTCGTGGCGCCGAATGCCGTGCCCGTCACGGCGACGGTCGCATAGGGAAGATGTTCATGGGTTTCACGGTCCACGACGTGGCCGAAAAGATTGGCGTCGGTGCTCTTCTTCGGCGTCTCCGCGGCCGACGCACCGGCATACAGGCACATGAAGAGTGCCGGCAACAGAAATTTTTTCATTGCTTATCGGATTGTTTGAATGACATACGTAACCCGCCGGACCGCACGGCCCGGCAAAAAACAGGATGGGAAGGGGATTGCGGGTTACGCCGCGGGAGGCGCGCGCAGCGAAACGCCCGGAACCGGCATGCAGCGTCTGCACTGCGTGGCTTCGGGCATCAGGACGGCCAGCATCCCGCAATAGAACGAGTGCGCGGGCCGGACGGCGTCGAGATAGGGGAAGAAATAGAAGTCATCGACGATACAGCGTTCCACCATGATCTGATGCGCGCCGTTGTCGGGCAGCAGATCGCCGCAGAGCGCGGCGAAATGCGCAGGGTCCTCCTTGTAGATGTGGACCTTGTGTCCTGCGTACGCTGCGACCAGAATCAGCAGCAGCAGAGCGGCGTATATCCGTTTGGGTGCTTTGCGTATCATCTTTCTGCTGCCAAAAGTAGCACAAAAAAAGGACCGCACAAAACGGTCCTGCAAAAATACCCACAAATGGGGATGTATGTCGTGTCCAGCACCCGGCCGGGAGCGGACGATGCGGCGCCGCTGCCCTGCGGGAACGGGCGCCTAAATGCTGATGTCGAGGATCTCGAAGTGGATCGTTCCGGCGGGAACCTCCACGTCGACCCGGTCGCCCTTCTTGTGGCCCAGCAGCGCCTTGGCGATCGGCGTGCCGATCGCCAGCTTGCCCTCGCGCAGGTTGGCTTCGTGTTCGGCGACGATGGTGTAAACCATCTCCTTCTTGGTGTTGTGATTCAGCAGCGTCACTTTGCTCAGAATCTGCACCTTGCTCTTGTCGATCTTCGACTCGTCGATCACCCGTGCGTTGGCAAGCGAATCCTCCAGCTTGGCTATACGCATCTCCAGCATACCCTGCGCCTCGCGCGCAGCGTCGTACTCTGCGTTCTCCGAAAGGTCGCCCTTGTCGCGCGCTTCGGCGATCGCCGCCGAAATTGCAGGACGCTCGACGGAACGCATGTGATCAAGCTCGTCCCTGAGTTTCTTGTATCCCTCCGCCGTCAGATAGATAATCTCTTTTGCCATAATTTTATACGAGTCCGACGTATTCAGTTTCATAACACCGCGAAAGATTTCAAATGCCGGAACCCGTCGAACTCACTTTAGGCATCCGAAAACGCCCGCCCCGCATCTAAAACCTTCCTGAACCCCCCTCCTCAGAGGAGAAATTTCGAATTAAACAACGTAAAAAAATAAGAATCCTGACCGGTGAAGGCCAGAACCCTGATTTTCATTATACAGCAAAGATAGAAAGTATATTCCGAATTTCCAAATCTTTTTTCAACCTGCATGGCACGGAGTATGCCCTCACGCACGGGTTATGTATCTGCTGCTTGCAATTCACATCGCATGGACGCTCGGAGCCGTCCCGCTCGTCACCCGCCAGAAACGCCTGCCCGCGTCGGCTGCGGCGTGGCTGGCGCTGATCCTGCTGCTTCCCGTGGCCGGCACGCTGCTCTACATACTGGCGGGTTACCGGCCGCACCTCCCGGCGGCGGAACGCCGCGCATACCGCGGCGACCGTCTCGGACAGATCATCGCACGGGGCTGCGGCACGCGCATCACCCGCCACAACAGCGTCGAACTGCTCCACAACGGCAACAACGCCTTCACGGCGCTGATCGCCTCGCTCCAGCGGGCCGTGCGCTCGATCCACATGGAGTACTACATCATCCGCGACGACCGCATCGGCCGGACCATCGCCGAAATCCTGATCCGCAAGGCCCGCGCGGGACTCGAAGTGCGCGTCATCTACGACGCCGTCGGCTCGTGGCGGCTCAGCCGCACGATGCTGCGCCGCATGCACGAGGCGGGCGTCGAGACGGCGGCTTTCGAACCGGTGCGTTTCCCGTGGTTCACCACGCGCGTCACCCGCCGCAACCACCGCAAAATAGTCGTTACGGACGGAAAGGTCGCCTACTTGGGTGGCATAAATATTGCGAAATACTACCTCGACGGAGATTACATGGGCAAGTGGCGCGACGAGCACCTTCGCATCGAAGGCGACGCCGTCGCCGACCTGCAGAAGCTCTTCATCGCCGACTGGGCGCGCGTACGCGGCGAATGTCTCGACATCCGCCGCCATATCGCGCCGCACGACATCCGGCAGCGGCTGCCGATCCAGCTCGCATGGGCCGAGGAAGGTCCCTCGCGGCTAACCATCGCCGAGGCGTTCGCCGCGGCCATCGTCCGGGCGCAGCGCAGGGTGCGCATATCCTCGCCCTACTTCCTGCCGCCCGCGATGCTGCTCGACGCCCTGCGGCTGGCGGCCCGGAGCGGCGTGAGGGTGCAGGTGATGATCCCGACGTGCAGCGACTCGCCGTTCACGGACCTGATATCCGACTCCTACGCCGGAGACCTGCTCGACGCGGGAATCGAACTCTACCGCTACGACAACGGCTTTCTGCACGCCAAACTGCTGATCGTGGACGACGACACGGCTTCGGTCGGAACCGCGAACATGGATTACCGCAGTCTGCTGGACAACCTCGAAGTCACGGCCTTCATCCGCGACCGGGAGGTCGTCCGGGAGCTGTCCGCCACCTTCGACGGCGATCTGGCCTCGTGCCGGCGGATCGTGCGGGACGAGTGGCGGCCGGCGGCATGGCGGCGCACGCTGGGCGATGTGCTGCGGCTCGTGTCACCCCTGATGTAACCTCCGCAGCAACCTTAAAACCAGCTAATTTCGGCATGAAACATCTCTTCCCGCTCCTGCTCTGCGCGCTGCTGCTCACCGGCGCGGCTTCGGCCCAGCGCCGCTTTCAGGTCGGCGTCCGCGGCGGCGTCACCACCACCAGCTACACCTTTTCCCGTGTGGAAATCGGAGAAAACCGATTCCGGCCCGGTCCCGCCAAGGCGGGCTATCAGGCGGGCTTGGTCCTGCGGTTCAACCTCACCCGCCGCCTGCATCTGCAGTCGGAGCTAAATTTCGCCTTCGTCAATTACTCGATCCGCGCCGAAGGCCCCCGCACCCGCAGCGTCTCGCTGCGTTCGGAGCGGTTCGAAATCCCGCTGCAGCTGGGCCTTCAGTTCGGGCCTCTGCGGCTCTTCGGCGGCGCCCAGTTCCGCGTGGCCGACTCCGAGCGGGACAGCGCCCCGAAACTGCTGAAGGTGAATTTCAACGACGACGTCGGCATCATGGGCGGCGTGGGATTCAACATCCGGAAATTCTTTTTCGACTTCCGCCTGTCTGGTTACGCCCGTTCGCACGTCTGGAACACCTTCGTCTCCGACGGCGTGTCGCAGCGGGTCAGGGTCCCGCGCAACCTCGTTTACGGAGGTTCGGTCGGGTTCTTCTTCTAAGCGAAAACAAAGGGTGCGGCGACGCACTCTTTTTTTGCACAATAAATAATTTTGCAAATCGTTAATTTATGCGTAACTTTGCGCGATAAAGCGCCGTAAAAGATTTATCGATGAAGCAGACTTTTTTATACGCCGTGTGCGGAGTGATCCTGATCACTGCATTTAGCGGATGCGCAGGAATCAACGCCCTGCTCAAAAGCGGACAACCCGACCTGATTTACAGCAAGGCGCTGGAGTACTACCAGAAGGAGAAGTGGTCGCGGGCCTCGACGCTCTTCGAAGGCGTCCAGCACTACTACTCCGGCACGCCCCGCGAAGACAGCATTTCGTTCTTCAACGCCCGCTGCAAATACAAGAACCGCGATTACGACACGGCGGCGACGCTTCTCGACGATTTCCGCCGCAAGTTCGGCCGCAGCGCCTTCATCGAGGACGCCGAAGGCATGTACGCACTCTGCTTCTACTATCTTTCGCCCGGCCCTTCGCGCGACCAGACGATGACCGGACAGGCGCTGATCGCCATCAACGAATTCATGTCGCGCTATCCGCACAGCGAGCAGATCGAGAATTTCAAGACCATCAACACCGAGCTGACGCAGCGCCTGCACGACAAGGCCTACCTCAACGCATACACTTATTATAAGATAGGCCGCTACAAGTCGGCCATCGTATCGCTCAAGAACGCGCTCAAGCAATACCCCGAAAGTTCGCACCGCGAGGAGATCATGTACCTGATCGTGGACGCCAGCTACCGCTTCGCCAGCAACTCGGTCGCCGAGAAGCAGACCGACCGCTATCTGGCGATGCTCGACTCGTACCTCTCGTTCAAAGAGGAGTTCCCCGAATCGAAGCATATCAAGGAGGTGGACCGCATGGCCCAGCACGCCCGCGATTATCTGGACCGCAACAAGCAAGAAGACAACAACATATAGCAATGGAAATCAAGAAGAACATTCCCAACAACACCATTACACGTAAACTGGTCGATCTGGACCGGGAGACCGGCAATGTCTACGAGTCGATAAATATCATCGCCCGCCGCGCCAACCAGATCGCAACCGAGCTGAAGACCGAGCTGAACCGCAAGCTCGCCGACTTCTCATCGCCCACGGACACCATGGAGGAGACCTTCGAGAACCGCGAGCAGATCGAGATTTCGCGCTATTACGAGCGTCTTCCCAAGCCCGCGATCATCGCCACCGAGGAGTTCCTCGACGACGAGCTTTTCTTCAAGGAGAACAAAGAGGTCAAGGAGGCGTAACAGCCCGCCGGCATGGACTCGCAGGGACACGACATACAAAGCCCCGGCGCCCACCGCACGGTCGAAGGACTAGCGGGACGGCGCATACTGCTGGGCATTACGGGAAGCATAGCGGCCTACAAGGCGGCTGTGCTCTGTCGTTTATTGAAGTGCGCGGGCGCCGAAGTGCGCGTCCTCATGACGCCGCTGGCCAAGCAGTTCATCACGCCCCTGACGATGGCCACCCTCTCGAAAAACCCGATTCTCGTGGAATTCTTCGACCCGGAAAACGGAGCGTGGAATTCGCACGTCTCGCTCGGCGAGTGGGCCGACTGTTACCTGATAGCCCCCGCCACGGCCAATACGCTGGCCAAAATGGCCTGCGGCATCGCCGACAACCTGCTGCTGACGACCTATCTCTCGGCCCGCTGCCCGGTCGTCGTGTCGCCGGCCATGGACCTCGACATGTACGCCCATCCCGCGACGCAGGAGAACCTGCGCCGTCTGGCCGAACGGGGCGTGCGGATCGTCCAGCCCGCCGAAGGCGAGCTGGCCAGCGGACTGACGGGCAAGGGCCGCATGGCCGAACCCGCCGACATCGCCGCTTTCGTCGGCCAACTGCTCGGCGGAGAAAATCCCGAAAAAAAAAAGAGCCTGCAAGGTAGACGCTTCGTCGTAACGGCAGGCGCCACGATCGAAGCCATCGACCCCGTGCGGTTTATCTCGAACCACTCGTCGGGCAAGATGGGCTACGCCATTGCGGGCGCACTGGCCGCCCGCGGCGCCGACGTGACGCTCGTCAGCGGCCGCACGGCCCTGCCGACGCCCGCCGGAGTCCGGCGTACGGACGTGCTCTCGGCCGCCGAGATGTACGACGCCGCCACCGCGGCTTTCGACCGAGCCGACGGAGCCGTCATGTGCGCGGCCGTCGCGGACTACACGCCCGACACTGTTTCGGAGACGAAAATCAAAAAATGCGGCGGCGAAATGTGCATCACCCTGCGCCGTACGCGCGACATCGCCGCCGAACTGGGCGCACGCAAAGGCAGCCGCCTGCTGGTGGGCTTCGCGCTCGAAACCCACGACGAACAGGCCAACGCCGAAGCCAAGCTCGCCAAGAAAAACTTCGACTTCATCGTCCTCAACTCGCTGCGCGACGCCGGGGCCGGATTCCGCGGCGACACCAACAAAGTCACCTTCATCGACCGCAGCGGCCGGGAGGAACTGCCCCTGATGCCGAAGTCCGAAGTCGCGGAGCGCATCGCCGATAAAATCGAATCACTGTTAAAATAGGCCGCCATGTTACGTCGTCTGTCGGTTGAGAATTACGCGCTTATCGAAAAGCTCGAAATGGAGCTGGACCCGCACCTGAACATCATCACGGGTGAGACGGGAGCCGGCAAATCCATCCTGCTCGGTGCTTTGGGCCTGCTGCTCGGAGCCAAGAACGACGGCTCGGCCATGAAAGACGCGGCGCGCAACTGCGTGGTCGAAGGGACTTTCGACCTTTCGGGCCGCGGCATGAAGTCGTTCTTCGACGAGAACGACCTCGACTATGCTCCCGAAACGCACGTTACGCGCATGATAACCCCGGCCGGCAAGAGCCGCGCCTTCATCAACGACATTCCGGTCCAGCTCGCGCAACTGCGCGAATTCGGCACCCGCCTGATCGACATACACTCCCAGCACCAGAACCTGATTCTCTCCTCGGAGGAGTTCCGCACCTCGGCGCTCGACACCGTGGCCGGAAACGGCGGGCTGCTCGCGCAGTACACGGCGCAGTATGCCCGGCTTTCCGAACTGCGGCGCCAACTCGCAGCCCTGCGCGAAGCGGCCGCCGACGGCCGCCGCGACGAGGAGTGGCTGCGTTTCCAGTGCGAAGAGCTGACCGCCGCCAACCTCCGCGAAGGCGAGCAGGCCGCGACCGAAGCGGAACTTGCCGTACTGGAAAACGCCGACCGCATCGGCGAAGTCCTCACCACGCTCCGCAACGCATTCGACGCCGACGAAACGGGAATTCTCACCCTGCTCAAAAACTCGGAAAACGACCTCGTACGCATCCGCGAACACTACCCCGCCGCCGGGGAGTACGCCGAGCGCATCCACTCGGTGCTCGAAGAGCTGAAAGACATCGACAACGCCGCGGCCGCCGACTGCGAACGGATCGACGCCGACCCCGAACGGCTGGCGAAGCTCTCGGCGCGTCTCGACACCCTCTATGCGCTCCAGCAGAAGCACCGCGCCGTCTCCGAAGCCGAACTGATCGCCGCACGCGACGGTTACGCCGCCCGGCTGGCGGCCATCGTCCACGGCGACGAGGAGATCGCCGCGACCGAAAAAGCGCTGCACGAAACCGAGCAGAAAGCGGCCGCACTGGCCGACCGCCTGCACAAGGCCCGCGAAAAAGCCGCCGCAGGCTTCGCGAAACAGATCCTTGCGACGCTGACGCAGCTGGGCATGCCCGACACGGTGTTCGAAGTGGCGCTGACGCCGCTCGCCGAACTGGGCCGCACGGGCCGCGACAATGTGGTTTTCCTCTTCACGGCCAACCGCAGCGCAACGCCCCAGCCCGTCGAGCGGATCGCTTCGGGCGGCGAGCTTTCCCGCGTCATGCTGGCCCTCAAAGCCCTGCTGGCCCGGTGCATGCAGCTGCCGACGGTCATCTTCGACGAAATCGACACGGGCGTTTCGGGGCGCATCGCCGACGCCATGGGAGAGATCATCGAGTCGCTCTCGGCGACGATGCAGGTCGTGGACATCACCCACCTGCCGCAGGTCGCCTCGAAAGGCTCGGCCCACTTCGTGGTCTACAAGCAGGACGGACGCACCGGCATCCGGCGTCTGACGGCCGAAGAACGCATCACCGAGATCGCCAAAATGCTCTCCGGCAGCCGGATAACCGACGCTGCAGTCGCGCAGGCCCGCATCCTGCTCGGCAAATAACACCCCGACAAACCGCAAGCCTGCCGGAACGAATTCGCTCCGGCAAGTTCTTTTAACCCTTCATAGCATCGCACAATGGACAAACTCAGCACCCTCGCCGCCGCGAACCAGCAGCGCGCCCAAGAAGTCATCCGCGACAGCGGCATCGAAAGCATCTGGCGTTCCGTGGGCGCCGAACCGCATCTGGTCGGCTCGCTCCGCACGGGACTGCTGATGACGCACCGCGACATCGACTTCCACATCTACTCATCGCCCCTGCGCGTAGCGGACAGCTTCGCCGCCATGGCCCGGCTGGCCGAAAACAGCCGCATCCGCCGCATCGAATACGGCAACCTGCTCGACACGAACGAGGAGTGCCTCGAATGGCACGCATGGTATGCCGACGCCGACGACCAGCTTTGGCAGATCGACATGATCCACATGCCGAAAGGCTCGGCCTACGACGGCTATTTCGAACGGGTGGCCGACCGGATCGCCGCCGTGCTGACCGACCAAACGCGCGAAACCATCCTCCGGCTCAAATACGAAACTCCGGAGACCGAGAAAATCATGGGTATCGAATATTATCAGGCCGTGCTGCGCGACGGAGTCCGCACCTACGCCGAATTCGAGGCATGGCGCGCCGCAAACCCCGTCACTGGCGTGCTGGAGTGGATGCCGTGAGCCGCCCCTCCCGGTCACGGGACCGGCGGGCTGTGACGGCCGGAGACAGCTCCCGACAACAAAAAAACCGGAGACCTCATGGTCTCCGGTTTTCATATGGCAACCGATGATTACATCATGCCGCCCATACCGCCTGCGGGCATTGCCGGCATGGCGGGAGCGTCGGACTTCTTCTCGGCCAGCACGCACTCGGTCGTCAGGAACATCGAAGCGATCGAAGCGGCATTCTCCAGCGCGACACGCGACACCTTGGTCGGGTCGATGATACCGGCCTTCAGCAGGTCCTCGTACTTGTCGTCGCGGGCGTTGTAACCGAAGGCGTCCTTGCCCTCCTTCACCTTGTTGACGACAACCGAGCCTTCGCCGCCGGCATTGGCGACGATCTGACGCAGCGGCTCCTCGATCGCACGTTTCACGATCTGGATACCCGTCGTCTGGTCCTCGTTGTCGCCCTTCATGCCTTCGAGAGCCGCCGTAGCGCGGATGTATGCCACACCGCCACCCGGAACGATACCCTCTTCGACTGCGGCGCGGGTTGCGGCCAGCGCGTCGTCCACACGGTCTTTCTTCTCTTTCATCTCCACCTCGGTGGCGGCGCCCACATACAGTACGGCGACACCTCCGGCGAGCTTGGCAAGACGCTCCTGCAGCTTCTCCTTGTCGTAGTCCGACGTGGCTTTCTCGATCGAAGCGCGGATCTGAGCCACACGGGCCGCGATCTCCTCCTTCTTGCCGGCGCCGTCGACGATCGTGGTGTTCTCCTTGTTGAGCGTCACCTTGTCGGCCGTTCCGAGCATCGAAAGGTCGGCATCCTCGATCTTCATACCCTTGTCGGTCGAGATCACGGTAGCGCCCGTCAGGATGGCGATGTCTTCGAGCATCTCCTTGCGGCGGTCGCCGAAGCCCGGAGCCTTGCAGGCCGCGATTTTCAGCGTGCCGCGCAGCTTGTTGACAACGAGCGCCGAAAGAGCCTCGCCGTCCACGTCCTCGGCGATGATCAGCAGCGAGCGGCCGCTCTGAGCCACCGGCTCCAGCACGCCCATCAGCTCCTTCATCGTCGAAACCTTCTTGTCGGTAATCAGGATGTAAGGCTTTTCGAGCTGCGCCTCCATCTTTTCGGGATCGGTCATGAAGTAGGCCGAGATATAACCGCGGTCGAACTGCATGCCCTCGACCACCTCCACGTGGGTCTCGGTGCCTTTGGCCTCCTCGACGGTGATGACGCCCTCCTTGTTCACCTTGCCCATCGCCTCGGCGATCAGCTTGCCGATCGTCTCGTCGTTGTTGGCCGAAATGGTGGCAACCTGCTCGATCTTGGCGAAGTCCGTGCCGACCTCCTGACTCTGCTTGCGCAGCGACTCCACGACCTTCAGCACCGCCTTGTCGATACCGCGCTTCAGGTCCATCGGGTTGGCACCCGCCGTCACGTTCTTCAGACCTACGCCGATGATCGACTGTGCCAGCACCGTCGCGGTGGTCGTACCGTCACCCGCGTCGTCGTTGGTCTTCGAAGCTACCTCCTTGACCATCTGGGCGCCCATGTTGGCGAAAGCGTCTTCCAGCTCCACCTCCTTGGCTACCGTCACACCGTCCTTGGTGATCTGCGGCGCACCGAATTTCTTGTCGATAATCACGTTGCGGCCTTTGGGACCGAGCGTGACCTTTACGGCGTTCGACAGCGCATCGACACCCTCCTTGAGCAGCTCGCGCGCCTCAACATTGTATTTGATATCCTTTGCCATGATGTTTTTCCTTTATTAGATGATCGCTAAAATATCACTCTGTTTCATGATCAGGTAATCGACGCCGTCGATCTGAATCTCCTGACCTGCATACTTGCCGTAAAGCACCTGATCGCCAGCCTTGACCTCCATCTTGATCTCCGAGGTGCCGGGGCCAGCTGCGACTACTTTACCTGCCAGCGGTTTCTCCTTCGCCGTGTCGGGGATGATCAATCCGCCCGCCGTCTTCTCCTCCGCAGGATTCGGCAGAATCAGCACACGGTCCGATAATGGTTTTACATTCATAGCTTTTGTTGTTTTTGGTTTATAATGATGTATTAGTTAGCATTTGCAATCTCCTTTCCTTCAATTGATGTGCCAACCGGTTTTTGGCAGATACGGGGTGACAAAGGTACATGCCGGACTGTCATTTTGTCACGCGGCGCAATTTTTCGGGCGATTTTTTTGCACGGACCGAAAAAGTATATTACATTTGCATCCCGATACGACCGGACAACGGTCACACGGTGGATGTAGCTCAGTCGGTTAGAGCGTCGGATTGTGGTTCCGAAGGTCGTGGGTTCGAGCCCCATCTTCCACCCTTGAAAGCAGTCGCAATAAACTGCAAAATAGAGTAAAAACCTTATATATCAATGATATATAAGGTTTTTTTCGTTTTCAGAACAATCGCGCAAAACCTATTCTGAAGCAGGTTTTTACGATCCAACTCGTGACCAACTTTTGACCGGAATAAAATTGGTCGCGAATTACGCATAATACACTATTACAGGTAAACCTGCAAACCAACAGCATCGTCGCCAGCGATCGAGGGGGGGGGCATCCCTATTTTACATTGCAATGCTCTTATTATCGATTTTGTTGCAAAAAAATGATGGGGGGGGGGAATTTGAAAAAATATATTTATTTTTGCGATATGAATTCATAACTCTACCCGTCGAGACCGCGTACGCTCGATGGGTTCGGAACGACCGAATAAGACTTACTGACATTGAGATTTGTTTGATACTCTCGCTGACAATGAGACTTAATTTGATATTACTCGTCACTTCTTTGGCAGGGCTGCTGTTGCCGGGCATGTCATACGCCCACAAACAGCCTGTTTCCGACACGCTCGCACTCCGGGTCTATTTTCGTCAGGGGTATGCTGCGCCTGAATCCGATTACCGGGCGAACGGCGAGCGCATGCAGGCTTTCGTATCCGCGCTGAAAACGATTCAGGAAGATCCGACACGGCGCTTGAAAACAATTCATGTCGCCGCCGGGTGCTCGCCCGAAGGCACCGCAGCAGCCAACCGCCGCCTTTCCGCAAAACGCGTGTCCAACGTCGCGGCCTATCTCCGCTCGCACCTTGCGTTGCCTGACAGTCTGGTGCAGGAGAGATCGCTCGGCATCGACTGGCAGGGGCTGATCGAACTGGTAGAGGTTTCCGACATGCGCCACCGCGACGAGGTGCTGGCTCTTTTGCGCAATACCCCCGAATGGATCGTTCGCAACGGACAGGTCGTGGACGGGCGCATGCGCCGCTTAGGCATGCTGCACGGCGGGCGTCCCTATTGGTATATGTACGAACATCTCTTCCCCGAATTGCGCAATTCGGGCGTCTCTGTCGTCAGCGTAATCGAACGCCTCCCCGAAGCAGATTCGGTATTTGCCTCCGTTCAGCCTGCGACACCCGTCGAAATGCCGGTCGAAGATGCCCCGGCAACAAGTCTTTTAGCGGATTCGGTCGCATCGGCAACGGAGTTGCCGGCGGCCGTCAGCGTCTCTTCCGCACCTAAAAATTCCCCCCCCCACATTTTTGGGGCCTGAAAACAAATCTTCTGTATGATGCCGCCCTCGTACCTAATATAGGTGCAGAGTTCTACCTCGGCCGCAACTGGTCCGTAGGCGCCGGCTGGATGTATTCGTGGTGGAACAAACCCCGCGGAAATTTCTTCTGGCGCACCTACGGGGGCGACGTGGAGATTCGCAGGTGGGTTGGTCGTGCGGCGCACGAGAACCCTTTGACGGGCCACCACGTCGGACTCTACGGCCAGATGACTACCTATGACTTCGCCGTCAGTCGGAACGGTTCCCTCGCCGACCGATGGAGCTGGGGCGCAGGTATCTCCTACGGCTATTCGCATCCTGTCGGCCGCCGGCTGAATCTCGATTTCACGATCGGGGTGGGATATTTCGGCGGCAAATATAAGAAATACAGACATATTGACGACTGTTATGTCTGGCAGTCCACGCACCGGCTCCGCTGGTTCGGGCCGACGAAAGCGGAAATTTCGCTCGTATGGCTGCCGTGGCGCGGCCGCAACGGGCAGAAAGGAGGTGCGCGATGAAACGGATCATGCGCTTCTGGACGCTGCTCGCCCTGCTGGCGATGACGGCGTGCGAACACAAGGAACTCTGCTACGAGCATCCGCACGTGGGTTTCGTGCATGTACTTTTCGACTGGTCGCAGCTGCCCGGAGCGAATCCCGAATGTATGTATGTCCGGTTCTTCCCCGAAGAGGGCGGCCGCCCGGTACAGTACGAATTTACGGGACGCGACGGCGGTACGGTGCAGTTGTCTCCGGGCAATTACCGGATTATCTGCCATAACGGGGATATGGAATCGACCCATGCCCGCAATACGGAACAATACGACACGTTCGAATTCTATACGCCTCAGGAGAGCCTGCTCGCTCCGCTGAACCGCTCTTCGAGCAATGTACCGCGTGCCGACGGCACCGAGACGCAGCAGGTCGTGCGCACCCCCGAATATCTCTACGGCGACTGCTGCGGGGAGCTGACGCTGCGGCGCAACGAGACGACGACCGTCACGCTGACGCCCACCGAAAGGGTCTGCACCTATACGGTCGAAATCCGCAACGTGGAAAACATGGACAAGGTGGTGCAGATCAGCGGAACCCTTTCGGGTATGGCCGGAGCCTACTGCCTTGTCGCCGATGCGCTCCGCGATGCCCCCTGCATTCTTCCGTTCGAATTCCGCAAGGCCGACGCGACTACCGTGGAGGCGCATTTCCACACTTTCGGCCACTGCCCTGAACCGGCCGTACCTCACAAGATCGTCGTCTACGGCATCATGACGCGCGGTGCGCAGCAGTATCAGGTCTATGGCGATGCCGAGGATGTGGTGACGCCGCAGATACACGGGGCAGCCGATCCGCACCGCGTGCATATCGTCCTCGACGGGCTGCGGTTTACGGACGATGCTCCCGGCGGCGGTATGAATCCCTCGGTGGATGACTGGGGAAGCGTCGAAATCGAAATTCCGATGTAACAATCCTAAATACTCTTAGCTATGTTGAAAAAAGTACTTTTATCCGTTGCTGTCGCAGCAGCCTTTACGGCTTGCTCGAAGAACGAAACGATCAGCACCAACTCCAACCCCGAAGGTTTGAGTCACATCTCTTTTTCGCCGTCCGTGCCCAAGGCGACGCGCGGTACCATTACCAACAAGGAAACGATGGAAAAGGACGCAAACGGCTTCTATGTCGTGGCATATGGCGACGGTGCATTCTACTTCAACCGTCAGTTGGCCAAATACGCGGAGAAGCAAATCGGCGATAACGAAACACGCAAGGGATTTTTCTTGGACAAAAATTATTCGTGGCCGAGCTATGAACTGACGTTCGCCGCATGGTATCCGGCCAAACTGGCTCCGGGACACGGCTCGGCGGAAGCCTACAAGAGCGACGGTGTGACGAAATTCGAAACCGGAGAGTATGTATCGCAGCCCAAATGGCATAATAACGGCGTCGAAGCCCCGCATATGATCAACAAATACGTTCCGGCAAAAGAGATAGCGAACCAAACGGACATCATTATCGCCAGAACGATCAAGGACCCCAAAGATGCAGGCGTCAAGGAATCGGCAGTTGCGTTGAATTTCCGCCACATCCTGTCGCAGATTTCCCTCAAGGCCAAGAAGAGCGGTGAGGATCTGAAGGTCGAAATCAGAAGCGTCGCCCTGCGTAACATTCCTTCGACGGGTACGTTCAAGTTCCGCGCTGACGATAATGCAGATTATACGACGGACGAAAACATTACAGGCTCGACATCGAATCCGGAGCAGAACCTGATTCCGCTTGAGAATTGGACGATCAATGCCCCGAACCCTGCAGGCAGTTTGACCTATGGTGACGGAGCTGCTCACAACGTAAATCTGCAACGTTATGATTATACACTTGGCGAGATGGTCGAATTAGACGGAACGACTGCAGAAGCCAAGGATCTGCTGGAGGGCGACCAGTGGTTGCTGATTCCGCAGGATTTTGTTAAAAACAACTATTATTATGAGAATGTCAATTATGTTTGGCCGGAAACTACCAGTACTCAGGGCGCCTACCTTGCTTTCGAGATGCGTGTTCTGCGCAAGAAGTTAAACGCAGACAACGAATTTGAAGGCTGGACGCAGATATTTCCTGAACCGGGAGCTACCAGGAAAGACAACAGCACAGTGACAGACGGTGATTTCGGCTGGGGCGCCATCGGACTCTTCTCCAACGCCGTCTGGAAACCCGGCATCCACTATACCTACACGCTCCATTTCACGGATAACGGCGTCGGCAAGTACGATCCCGAAGAATGGAAAGAAGGCGGCGATGATATTTTAGGCAATTATATCTGGTTCACCGTGACCGTGGACGATTGGATTCCAACCGATCCTGCCGACAAGGATATCCAGTTATAGTTTATAAACCCCTTCTCCCTCCGTTCGCTTCCGGCGGACGGAACGGAGGAGGCGGTCGCTTATGACCGGGCGGGGTTGAATCTCCCCTCCCGGTTGCAAGGAGGTCCCCGGAAGGGACTTCGCCGAAATAAATTTACGAACGGTATGAAATCGACTTTATTCGCAATATTTCGTCCTGCACTGCTCCTTGCCGCAGGATTATGCTTGTTGTCGTGTACGAAAGAGGAGGGCGAAGCCTTGCTGACGGGAACCGATCCGGTTTGTTTCGAGGTCGTGGACGGCTGGTCGAAACCCGCCGCCGCTGTGCCGCAAGCCGCCGCGTTGGGTTCCGACGGCCGGGTGCGGGAACGCCCGTCGGGTGCGATAAGGGAGGAGGACGCAGGTGCGGAGCGCCCGATGTTTCTCGAAACGATCGTCACGGACGGAATTCCCGGACGTCCGCAGGCCGCAACGCGCAGTGTGCAGATCGAGGACGAAGCGGATTTTTACGACTCCTTCGGAGTTTCGGCATACGCCTATTCGGGTGACTGGAACGAACAATGCAAGCCGAACCTGATGTACAATGTCCGGGTGAGCCGGAATGCCGTAAGCAATCGGTGGGTGCCTGACGGCCGCCGCTATTTCTGGCCAAAAAACAAAGAGAGGGTTCGGTTCTTCGCATATGCGCCCTACAGTCTTCCGTCGGGTTCAAGACTCCTGTCGACGGCCAATGACGGAGGTATTCCGAAAATTCGCTACCGGGTTCCCGCTAACGTGACAGACCAGATAGACCTGCTGATAGCAACGCCCGATGCCGTACGCAGCGAGGACTACGACGTACTGGTCTATCCGGGAAAAGGAATGCCGCTGACTTTCCGCCATGCGCTGACGGCCATTCAGTTCAGGGTCAAGTCGGTGGCGGAGCAGAACAGCGGCAGGCGCATTCGCAGGGTTCAGCTGGCTGACATTCCCACTACCGGAGACTGCACCATGCAGCTCGATGCGGAAGGGGGTTTGATATGGGAAATCCCGCGAGGTACGTCAGCGACCCGAAACACCTATACGTTCGACCTCGATATACCGTTGGTTTCCGGACAGCAAATTACGGAAGGGGACCAAACCCTGATGATGTTTCCGCATACGATTCAGGCAGACCTTTATATTCACGTTTGGCTCGATGGGGAAAACCTCGACCAGACGGCACCGCACAGTTTCGGTATTCAGGGACAAACGTGGCCGATCGGAAAAACCGTGACCTATGCGTTTTCGATGTAACGACGCATCCTCATGCGTTGCAAAGGTTCGGATTCCATAAAAATTCACCGCTTCCCGCAAGATTCAAGCCCCGGCATTTTCAGTTTTGCATGCCGGGGCTTTCCTGCGCTTCGCAGCCGTGCAGGGCTTTCAGTCTGTCCCCGTGGAGTTTCATGACACCTCTACTTGCCGCCCGTCACCCCGATGGTCTGCCCCGTGATGAAGCTCGCCTCGTCGGACGCAAGGAAGACGTAGACCGGAGCCACCTCGACGGGCTGTCCGGCGCGTCCGAGCGGCGTGCTCTTTCCGAATTCGGGAATCTTTTCGGGGAACTGTCCGCCCGAAATCTGCAGCGCCGTCCATACGGGGCCGGGCGCGACGCTGTTCACGCGGATGCCTTTCGGGGCGAGCTGTTTGGCGAGCGCTTTGGTGAAGCCCACGATGGCGCTTTTGGTCGCGGCGTAGTCCAGCAGGTGCGCATTGGGCGAGAATGCCTCGATGGAGGAGGTGGTGATGATCGACGCGCCCTCCGCAAGATGCGGCAAGGCCTCCTGCGCCATCCAGTACATCGCGAAGACGTTCGTCTCGAACGTGCGGACCAGCTGTTCGGTGGAAAGCTCCTCGATTCCGTGGAGGGCGGTCTGCGTGCCGGCGTTGAGCACGAGAATGTCCACTCCTCCGAGCTGCCGGACGGTCTCGCGCACCACCTCGCGGCAGGTCGCCTCCCGGCTCAGGTCGCCCGGAAGCAGGACGATGCGCCCCTCGTGCGCTTCGATGTCGTCGCGCAGCGTCTCGGCGTCCGGCTGCTCCGAGGCGAGGTAGTTGATCGCCACATCGGCCCCTTCGCGCGAAAAGGCGACGGCGACGGCCCGGCCGATGCCCGAATCGCCGCCCGTGACGAGCGCCCTGCGCCCTTTCAGGCGGCCCAGACCGCGGTAACTCTCCTCGCCCGTATCGGGACGGGGTGTCATTTGCTGTTCGACGCCCGGTGCGGGCTGCCGCTGTTTCGGAAATTCCCCGGTGAAATAGGCGTCCACCGGATTCTGCAAGTCTTGTTTTTTCATGATTTCACTTATATTGTTGTTACCTGATTATCGGGCTATTTCCCGCTCAGCCCGCCCGTGATGCCGTATATCTCGCCCGTGATATAGCTTGCCTCGGACGATGCGAGGAACACGTAGATGCCGGCCATCTCGGCGGGTTGTGCGGCGCGTTCGAGCGGCGTATCCGCACCGTGCCGGGGAATGTCCTCGTCGGGATTGCCGCCCGAAACTTCGAGCGGCGTCCATGTCGGCCCCGGACACACGCTGTTCACGCGGACGCCCTTGTCGAGCAGATACTTCGACAACGCCACACCGAAAGCCGTCACGGCCGACTTCGACGCCGCGTAATCCAGCAGCAGCTTGTTGGGCGTGTAATATTCGGCCGAGGCGGTGATGATGACCGACGCGCCCGGAGGCAGGAGCGGCACGGCGGCCTGCGCCATGAAGAGCGGTGCATAGACGTTCACTTCGAACGTGCGGCGCACCCGTTCCGGGGTGATCTCGGCGATGTCGGCCGCCGCCTGCTGCACGCCCGCATTGAGCACGAGAATGTCCAGTCCGCCCAGCCGTTTATATGCTTCCTTGACGATTCGTCGGCACGTTTCGACATTCCGCAGATCGCCCGGAAGCATCGTCAGTTCCGAGCCTTCCGCTTTCAGAAGGCCTGCGAGCGAATCGGCGTCCGGCTGCTCTTCGTCGAGGTAGTTGATCGCCACCTCGGCGCCTTCGCGTGCGAAAGCGACGGCGATGGCCCGGCCGATGCCCGAATCGCCGCCCGTGATGAGCGCTCTGCGGCCTTTCAGCCGCTCATGCCCCGTGTAACTCGTCTCACCGCAGTCGGGGACGGGGTCCATCCGGGATTGAAGGCCCGGTGCATCCTGCTTCTGCATCGGGAACTCCCCGTTATGGTATTTATCGGCAGGGTGTTGAATATTCCGTTTATCCATATCTCAATCCATTTTTCATTCGCAGCATCGTCCGAGACGGCGATTCCGATCCGGAAGAACTTCGTGCGGTCTGTCATCCCGGATGCGGGAATGCCGGTTTTCGCAGCGCAATCCATCCGTCCGGACGGCAGCGGACAGACGGGAATATGCAAAAAAACGTCCAAAACGGCTTGCCGCTCCGCTTTTCGCCAAACGGCCTGCCCAAGAAACGCTTTCCGCAGACGGAGGGTGAAACGGGTACACGATTTGCATGTCGTGACAGAATACGAATTCAGTCAGACTATGTTTTTGGGGTATTTGATAATCGGCCTGCTCGCCGGCTGGGTCGCAAGCAAGATAGTCCGCGGACGCGGATCGGGTCTGGTGGTCAATCTGGCCGTCGGGCTTGTCGGCGGAATTCTGGGCGGATGGCTCGTCTCGCTGATCGGATGGATTCCGATGGGGTCTTTCGGAAGCCTGCTGACGTCGATTGCCGGTGCAATCGTGCTCCTGTGGCTGGTGTCGCTCGTAACGAGGGACACTCCGACCGGGAAGGGGCATTGAGACGATTCCGTTAAAATAAAAAATTGGAATGGTTCCACATATTCTTGCAAGGACCCGACGTTTCATCCATCTTTGCCGCACAAACTATAAAACAGACTAAACGAATGACTGTGAAACAATGTATTTTCAAAGTCGGGGAGGTATATCTTTTCCATACCGACAATCCCCGATGCCCGGATACGGAATCCTTATGGGGCCTTTATGACAGACACGACGGGGGTTCGATCTGTCTGGAATCGTGTTCGGCGGACCAGAAGCACTTCTCGAAAGGCCGGCGTTTGCCGGCGCAATACCGGTTCTGCCGGCTCTCGACCCGCGGCGAATTACGCGATTACATGGCCAACAGCATTTATTCGGAAATAAAGGGCCTTTCATGAAATGAGCAGGGATAATTATAATCCGTACCGGATAGTCGGCGCCAAAAAGATCGACGTATGGTTTTATGAAGAAGGCGATATGCGCAGAACGCACCGCATCGTCTACGAGTTAATAATTCTACCCCTATACGGAGTCTGTGAAAACAGTTATCTGGATTACAGGCATCACTCCGACGAACTGCTCGAACTCTATATCCAACCGCCCTATATCGAAGTTCCGCTGTGGCTGATGGTGATGACGGTCAAGAAAATGCCGCCTCACGAAGCCAACCGTTTCTTCGAACTGCTCCGGACGAAGATGGACCGCATATTCAGGAAAACGTTCCACCCCCTGACGGCCGAGCAGCTCCTCAAACTGCTCGTCGAAGCGCTGGCGGAATCCGTATATTGACAGAGTGACGCGACTCATTGCCGGAGGGGAGGCTGTTATCGGCCTCCTCTCTTTTTGCATGCTGGCATGCAGTCTCGCGTTCAGCACCAAGCCCCGGACAACAGCCCCGGCAATGCCATCGCCCCGAACTGAAAATTTGAGAAAACAACCGATATTTTTTATATTTGTAAGGATCGAATGCGTTTTCAATACATTCGGTCCCAGATATATAACATTCGGTCGTTTTAAACCTTTCGGATATGACAATCGAGAAACTGGACGGCACTTCGCCCCGCCTTTACACACTCGTCGCCCCGCTGGTCATGCGGCGCAGCGTATTGCGTCAGAACAACAACTACCCGTTCTGGACCTCGCGTGCGCACACGTGGTTCGTCGCGTGGGAAGGCGAGACTGTCTTCGGATTCGTTCCCGTTGAGATCACCGACGGCGGAGTGGCCAAGATCAACAACTATTACGTTTCGGGCGACGACCCGCGGCTGCTGTCGCGCTTCCTGCGTGAAATCATCCAATACTACCACCGCGATTATACGATACGTTCCATGACGCTGCTCCGCCACGCCGAAGTGTTCCGCACCGAGGGATTCGTCCCCACGAAGGAGTGGACGCAGTACGTTACGATGCAGTACGGGAAAAAGCGGCAGCCATGAACGTCTATGAACGTACGCAGCAGCGGCTGAAAACCGTCTTCGACCTCTTCGACAACATCTACGTCTCCTTTTCCGGCGGCAAGGACAGCGGCGTGCTGCTCAACCTCTGCATCGACTACGTCCGGCGGCACGGACTGCGGCGGAGAATCGGGGTGTTCCACATGGATTACGAAATCCAGTACCGCGATACGCTCGACTACGTGGACCGCACGCTGGCCGCGAACGCCGACATCCTCGACGTCTACCGGGTCTGCGTGCCGTTCAAGGTCCAGACCTGCACCTCGATGTTCCGGCAGTACTGGCGGCCGTGGGAGGAGTCGAAGCGGGACGTTTGGGTACGGGAGATGCCTGAGGGATGCCTTACGCATCAGGATTTCCCGTTCTTCACCGACGAAATGTGGGATTACGAGTTCCAGAACCGCTTCGCCGAATGGCTCCACGCACGCAGCGGTGCGACGCGCACGTGCTGTCTGATCGGCATCCGCACGCAGGAGAGCTTCAACCGCTGGCGCACGATTTACAGCGACCGCAACCACCATCGGTTCGCCGGAAAACGGTGGATACGCCAGTGGGCCGGCGGCGGCATCTGCAACGCCTATCCGCTCTACGACTGGCTGACGACCGACATCTGGACGGCGAACGGTCGTTTCGGCTGGCCCTACAACCGGCTGTATGACCTCTTCTACCGGGCCGGCGTGCCGCTCGACAGTCAGCGCGTGGCCAGTCCGTTCATCTCGCCGGCCATCGCCAGCCTGCACCTCTACAAGGCCGTCGATCCGGATACGTGGGGACGTATGGTCGGCCGGGTCGACGGGGCCAATTTCGCGGCGCTGTACGGCAGGACGGCGGCAGTCGGCTGGCAGTCGGCGCGCCTGCCGAAAGGAATGACGTGGGAGCGCTACATGCACTTCCTGCTCTCGACACTTCCGGAGCCGACGCGGCGCAACTATCTGGAAAAACTATCCGTAAGCATCCGCTTCTGGCGCGAAAAGGGCGGATGTCTCTCCGAGGAAACCATCGCCAAACTGCACAGGGCCGGCATCCGCATCGAAGTCGGCGACAAGAGCGGCTACCGCACCGACAAGCGTCCGGTGCGCATGGAGTATCTCGACGACATCGACCTTCCGGAATTCGGTCAGCTGCCCACGTTCAAACGCATCTGCATCTGTATTCTGAAAAACGACCACGCCTGCAAATACATGGGTTTTTCGCCCAACAAGAGCGAAACGCTGCGCCGCAGGAAAATCATGGAAAAATATGAATCGCTATTACGAACATCCGACCGAAAAGAGCTACCGAAGCCCTGTCTATAACGTCCGCGCCGTACCGGTTGAGAAGGTCGTGGCGAACAGCTACAACCCCAACGTCGTGGCGCCGCCCGAAATGAAGCTGCTGGAACTGTCTATCTGGGAGGACGGCTATACGATGCCGTGCGTCTGCTATTACGACGCCGAAAAGGACCTTTACGAGCTGGTGGACGGCTACCACCGCTATCTGGTGCTCAAGACCTCGAAGCGCATCTACGAACGCGAAGGGGGCCTGCTGCCCGTCGCCGTTATCGAAAAGGACCTTTCGAACCGCATGGCCTCGACCATCCGTCACAACCGGGCGCGGGGCACGCACAACGTCGAACTGATGAGCGAGATCGTCGCCGAGCTGACCCGCGCGAGGATGTCCGACCAGTGGATCATGCGCCATATCGGCATGGACCGCGACGAACTGCTTCGCCTGAAACAGATCACGGGCCTTGCCGAGCTTTTCGCCGACAAGGAGTTCAGCCTCGGCAATGCCGACGAAGAAGCGGCCGAAACCGTGCCGTAACCGCCCGCTTGCTCCGGAATCGCGATCCGCTCTGCGGCCAGCTCCAACAGCCGCCGGAGCTGCCGCACAGGACGGACGGCAAAAAATGGGGAGGGACCCCTTATCAGGCCCCTCCCTCCCGCAGTAAGTTGCGTCACTGCCCTCGCATCAGCGAGGATTCTTTCCACTGCATGCAGGTAGACGCAGGCAGCCGGTCGGGTGAAACTGCCGCAGGGTTTCACCCCGGTATTAATTGCTTCGTGCCGGCGCATCTTCTGAAACAGGTCGGTCTTCAAAAAATGCGCGGAACCTGACTCCGGCAATAGTAGAATAATCCCCATTATTCAAATATGTAACTGGTCAGGAACCGCGCATATCACGTCCTGACTGTTCATCAGTCACATTCGATTGGGGATTATTTTGCCAGAATAAACAGCCGTGCTGTATTTCCTATCCCAAATATAGAAAAATTAATCGTTTTTATCAAAATATTTATACAATATTTAGTATTTTTTATTTTAATTGGACTTTCCGCGCACTACTACCCGGCGTACATGCCGAAAATTTCATGCCGATCCGGGCTTCATTCCGAAGCCGATACTTGCCTGACCGCGGTCGTTGCCTGAGCCACCGCACGTGCCGCACAAAAAAAGACCGGACAATATGTCCGGTCCTTTCGTTTATAATCCGGTTCGGGCTTCGCCCGGAACCTGACGTGACAGGGCTGTCAGGCCCTTCGAAATCGGAATTACTTGCGGTAGATCTTCGTGTAGCCGTAGATAGCCTCGTCGCCGAGTTCCTCCTCGATGCGGAGCAGCTGGTTGTACTTGGCCATACGGTCCGAACGCGACGCCGAACCGGTCTTGATCTGACCGGAGTTGGTAGCCACGGCGATATCGGCGATCGTCGAATCCTCGGTCTCGCCCGAACGGTGCGACGTAACCGAAGTGTAGCCCGCACGGTGAGCCATCTCGATGGCGTCGAGCGTCTCGGTCAGCGTACCGATCTGGTTCACCTTGATCAGGATCGAGTTGGCGCAGCCCATTTCGATACCCTTCTTCAGGAAGTCCACGTTGGTCACGAACAGGTCGTCGCCCACGAGCTGGCACTTGCCGCCGATCTCCTCGGTGAGCATCTGCCAACCGTCCCAGTCGTTCTCCGACATACCGTCCTCGATCGAATCGATGGGGTATTTGGCAACCAGTCCCTTCAGGTACTCAACCTGCTCCTTCGACGAACGCTTGGCACCCTTCTCGCCTTCGAACTTGGTGTAGTCGTAAACGCCGTCCTTGTAGAACTCCGACGAAGCGCAGTCCATGCCGATCGACACGTCGCCGCCCTCTTCCTTGCGGCCGGGCTTGTAACCCGCCATCTTGATGGCCTCGATGATCGACTCGATAGCGTCCTCGGTGCCGTTCAGCGCGGGAGCGAAGCCGCCCTCGTCGCCGACAGCCGTCGAGAGGTTGCGGTTGTGAAGCACTTTCTTCAGGTTGTGGAACACCTCGGCGCCCATGCGGATAGCCTCCTTGAAGGTGGGAGCGCCCACGGGACGGATCATGAACTCTTGGAACGCGATCGGAGCATCCGAGTGCGAACCGCCGTTGATGATGTTCATCATCGGAACGGGCAGCGTCTTGGCGTTTGCACCGCCGATATAGCGATAGAGCGGCATGCCGAAGTAGTCGGCGGCAGCGCGGGCCACGGCCAGCGACACGCCGAGGATGGCGTTTGCACCCAGCTTCGACTTGGTCTTCGTGCCGTCGAGGGCGATCATGGCCTTGTCGATGCCGACCTGATCGGCCACGTTCATGCCGATAACGGCGGGAGCGATCACCTCGTTTACGTTCTTGACGGCGTTCTGAACGCCCTTGCCCAGATAACGGCTCTTGTCGCCGTCACGAAGTTCGAGCGCCTCGTTCTCGCCCGTCGATGCGCCGCTCGGAACGGCTGCGCGGCCGAATGCGCCGGATACGGTACGTACTTCGACCTCGATGGTCGGATTGCCTCGCGAGTCGAGGATCTCTCTTGCGTGAATCTCTACAATCTGCATAGTTGTAAATGTTTAATTTATGGTTTTAAATACTGATATGCCGTTTTCGACCGCAAAGGTATAAAATAATTGTGAATTGCGGTTTCATTATTGTTATTTTTTTCACGAAAGGCGGGTGCGGTATCGGGAATAAACCAGAATATATTATCTTTGCCGGCGAATGCACTCCTCTCACTTGTAAACAACTATCAGTTAATGCGAAAAGTTCTCTCGTTCTCCCTTTTCCTGATGCTGGGACTCATCGTCTCGCAATTGCTTCCGGGCACGCTCGGCGCAGGATACGCGGCGTTCAAGAAGTGTTCCGACACGCTGCTTTACGTCTGCCTCGGATTCATCATGATCAACGTCGGCCGCGAATTCGAAATCGACAAAACCCGCTGGCGCTCCTACACTGCGGACTACTTCATCGCCATGGCCACGGCCGCGCTGCCGTGGATACTCATCGTCCTCTACTACGTCTTCGTACTGCTTCCGCCCGAACTCTGGACCAGCGGCGAGGCGTGGAAGGAGAACCTGCTGCTGAGCCGTTTCGCCGCGCCGACCTCGGCCGGCATCCTCTTCACGATGCTCGCGGCCCTCAGTCTCAAGAAAAGCTGGATTTACAAAAAGATACAGGTGCTGGCCATCTTCGACGATCTGGACACCATCCTGCTGATGATCCCCCTGCAAATCCTGATGATCGGCCTGCGGTGGCAGATGTTCGCCATCATCGCCGTCGTCACCCTTCTGCTGGCCGTCGGCTGGCGCTGGCAGGCGACGTGGAACGTACGTCAGGACTGGAAAACCATCTTGGGGCTGGCTGTCGTGGTCTGCGCCCTGACCCAGCTCGTCCACATCGTCACGGCCCGGCTTTACGGCCCGGAAAACAGCATCCACATCGAAGTCCTGCTCCCGGCGTTCGTCGTCGGCATGCTGATGAAACACAAGGAGATCGACACCGCCGCCGAACGGCGCATCACCACCGGCATCTCGTTCCTCTTCATGCTGCTCGTGGGGCTGAGCATGCCGCTCGTAACGGGAGCGCCGGGCGACACGGCCGCCGCGACGTCGGTCACCGGCTCGCAGCCCATGATGCCGTGGGGCACGCTGGCCCTGCATGTGCTGGCCGTGTCGCTGCTTTCGAACCTCGGCAAACTGGTGCCGCTCTTCTTCTACCGCGACCGCAAGATCAGCGAACGCCTCGCCCTCTCGATCGGCATGTTCACCCGCGGCGAGGTGGGCGCGGGCGTAATCTTCATCGCACTGGGCTACAGTCTGGGCGGCCCGGCGCTCATCATCTCGGTGCTGACGCTGGTGCTGAACCTGATCCTCACGGGCGGCTTCGTGGTGTGGGTCAAGAAACTGGCCCTGCGCACCTACGCGCCCGAAGCGCAGCAGTAACCCGGCTAAACAACCCCATATTCACAATCAAACGACGGAAACCGTGATCGAAATTACAGACAAGGCCCTGCAAACGGCAGCCGCCAAAGGGATGGACGAATTCCTCCGGGTCTTTACGGACAAATACAAGGAGACGGTCGGCGGAGACCCGACGGCCGAAACGATGCCGCTGCTCAGCGGCGAACAGCACTCGCTGCTCGCCTACCGGATTTTCCGGGACGAGGTGACCGAAGGCGGTTTCTGCCAGCTTATCCAGAACGGCTACGGGGCCTATATCTTCGGCAATCCGTTTGCCAGAGTCATGCGCCTGTGGGGTGCGGAGAGTTTCTCGAAGCTGGTCTACCGCGCCAAGAAGATCTACGACGCCAACCGGGAGGATTTGGAACGGGAGCGCACCGACGAGGAGTTCATGGCGATGTACGAGCAGTACGAAGCCTTCGACGAGCTGGAGGAGGAGTACGGCGAAATGGAAGCCGAGGTCACGGAGACGCTCGCCCGCTACGTGGACGGGCATCTGGATCTGTTCGCCGCGGTCGTCGGATAACCGGCCCGGAATCCTGCGGAAACAGCCTCTCCGCATCGCCGTTCCCGGCATATACGAAGCGTCCGCGGAGGAATATCCGGAGACATTCCGCTAAAAAATCGGAAAAAAGGCGGTCGGCCGTAAGGGTCGGCCGCCTTTTTCGTGTCTTCGGGTAAAAACCGAATACCGTCATGGACAAACATTACCGGGACCTCCTGATCCGTGCGCTGAAGGGCACGCTAGACACCGCATCGCGCCGCGAATTCGACCGGTGGGTCTCGGATGCGGACAACCGCCGCATCTACGAAAACGCCCTCCGCATATGGGACGACGTACAGCGCCGCACCTCGGCCTACAATCCCGACCGCGACCGGCTCTGGGAGCAGTTGCAGTCCCGCATCGAAGTCTGCGGAACGCCGCAGCGGACGGAACGGCCCGCGCCGAAACGCCGCTGGATGCCGATACTGCGCACGGCGGCAGCCGTCGCCGCGGGCGTCGTCGTCACGCTCTTCGCGGTCCGTCCCGACCTCTCCCGCACACCGGTTCCGGCCAGACAGGAGTTCTGCGCCTTCGGCGGCAAGTCGCTGGCACATCTGACCGACGGTTCGACCGTATGGCTCCAGAGCGGCTCGACGCTCGCCTACGACAGCTCCTTCGGCGCCGAAAGCCGCGACGTAAAACTCCGCGGAGAGGGATTTTTCGACATCGCCAAAGATCCCGAACGCCCCTTCACGGTCGAAGTGGAAGGGCTGCGCATACGGGTTCACGGCACGAAATTCAACGTGAACACCTCGCACGAAGACCGGACCGTCGCCGTATCGCTCGTTGAGGGTTCGGTGGCCCTCGATTCCGGCAACGGGGAGACGCGCCGGCTGCACCCCGGAGAAATAGCCTGCTACGACCCCGCCACCCAAGAGCTGAATATCCGCAGGGGCAACGTCGAGCTGGAATCCTGCTGGGCCGCGGGCAAACTGGTCTTCGAGCGGCAGTCGCTGGGCGAAATCTGCCGCTACCTCTCACGCTGGTACGACATCCGGATCGACATCTCCCCGGCACTCGCCCACAATTACGCCTACACGTTCACCCTCACCGACGAACCGCTCGAAGCGATTCTGCGCATCATGAGCCGCATCAATCCGATCGTCTACACCTTCTCGGACAACCGCTCGGTGTCCATCTCCGAGATAGAATAAAACCGTAAACCTACCAAACACCAACCAAACCCCGAATGCCTATGACCGAACAGACCTGAACCGCACGCTATCCTTCCCGCGGCAGCCGCCGCAAACACACGCTAACTTAAAACTTCAACCATGAAACATTTTAGACTATTCGCAATTCTTTTGCTGCTCGTCTGCGGATGGACAACGGTTGCACACGGCCAGACGCAGGAGCCGGCGATCAACCTTGAGTTCACCGACATACCGCTCTCGGAAGCCATTTCGCGCATCGAGAAGAGCAGCAAATACACATTCTTCTACGACGCCAAGCAGACCGACCTGACCCGGCGCGTCAGCCTCCGCGCCAAACAGCTGCCGATCTCCGCCGCCCTGCGCCAGATGCTCGCCCCGACGGGTCTCAATTTCACGATCTCCGAACGCCAGATCGCCCTGATCCCCGCGGCGCGCAAGGCCCCGGCCGGATCGCGCACGATCACCGGCACGGTCAACGACTCCCACGAGCTTCCCTTGGCCGGCGTCGCCGTCACGCTGGAGGGCGACAATACGCGCGGCACCGTGTCCGAGAACAACGGCAGTTTCACCATCACCGTTCCCAACGCCGATGCGGTGCTCAGCTTCACCTATTTGGGCTACATCTCCAAGAAAGTCTCCGTCCCCGCCTCGCAGAACAACCTCAAGGTATTCCTCGCCGAGGACGCCGTGAAGATGGAGGACGTCGTAGTCGTAGGTTACGGCACCCAGAAGAAGGTCAACCTGACGGGAGCCATCGCCACGGTGGACGACACGCAGCTCGCAAGCCGCTCGGCGCCCTCCGTAGCCCACATGCTTCAGGGTGCGGTTCCGGGTCTGACGATCTCGACCACATCGGGCCGTCCGGGCAACTCGGCCGACCTGAACATCCGAGGCATCACCTCGATCAACGGCGGTTCGCCGCTCGTGCTGATCGACGGCGCCGAGGGCGACCTGATGAAGCTCAACCCCAACGACGTGGCCTCGATCTCGGTGATCAAGGATGCCTCGGCAGCCGCCATCTACGGCGCACGCGCGGCCTACGGCGTCGTGCTGGTGACCACCAAGGAGGGCGACGATTCGGGAAAAACCCGCGTGTCGTACAGCGGCCGCTGGGGCTGGAACGCCCCCACCACCTCGACCGACTACGAGACCCGCGGCTACTACTCGGTCTACGTCAACGACCTGTTCTGGCATGCCGACGCAGGCACCAACTACACCAACTACACCGAGCAGGACATGATGGAACTGTGGGCCCGCCGCAACGACAAGGTCGAAAACCCCGAACGTCCGTGGGTGAAGATCGACCAGCGCGACGGCCGCGACACATATGTTTACTACGCCAACTTCGACTGGTACCACTACCTGTTCAAGGACGAACACCCCAACACGAGCCACAGCGTCTCGCTGTCGGGCGGCAACTCGAAGGTCAAGTACATGCTTTCGGGCAACTACTACAGCGAAGAGGGACTCTTCCGTCAGGACCCCGACCGTCTGCAGCGGATCAACTTCCGTTCGAAAATCTCGTTCGACATCAACAAGTGGCTCAAGATCAGCAACAACACCAGCTACTACAACTACCAGTACTACTACCCCGGCCCCAGCGGAGTCAATACCGCCTTCTCGCTGGGCACGGTACACGGACTGGCTTCGATGATGCCCTACAACCCCGACGGCACGAGCGTCTACTACACCTCGCTGTCGAAATACTCGATCATGGACGGCCTGCCCACGATCATGAACAAGGGCGGCCACTACAACAAGGACAAGACCGACAACATGTCGACCACCACGGAGCTGACGTGGACCCCGGTCAAAGGGCTGGAGATCAAGGGTAACTTCACCTACATGTTCAACACCCAGCACAACCTCAACCGTCAGGTCAACACCGAATACTCGCAGTATCCGGGCGAAGTGCAAACCCTCTCGACGGGCAGCCGCTTCCAAGACAAGCTCTACGAAAAGACCATGATGCACAACTACTATCAGGCCAACGTCTACGCCACCTACGCACACACGTGGAACGAGAAGCACAACTTCAAGGCGATGGCCGGATTCAACTGGGAGACCAAGTATCTCAAGGACGTGTCGGCCACGGGCTACAACCTGCTCTCCGAAACGCTGATGGACCTCAATCTGGTGGGACAGGGCGCCGACGGCAACGAACGCATGGAGGTCGGCGGCGGCCAGAACGAATACGCCCTGATGGGTTTCTTCGGCCGTCTGAACTACGACTACAAAGGCAAATACCTCGTTGAAGTCAGCGGCCGCTACGACGGCACGTCGCGCTTCAAGCGCGGCCACCGCTGGGGTTTCTTCCCCTCGTTCTCGCTCGGATGGCGCATCTCGGAAGAGCCTTTCTTCGAGGGTATCCGCGACAACTTCAACAACCTCAAGCTCCGGTATTCGTACGGCCAGCTGGGCAACCAGAACGTAGGCTACTACGACTACATCCGCAAAATCTCGATCGGCAACCAGAGCTATCTGTTCGGCGGCGACAAACCCACGACGGCCACCATTTCGGCCCCCGTGGCCTCGAACCTCTCGTGGGAAACCTCGATCCACAACAATCTGGGCGTGGACATGAGCTTCCTGAACAACCGGCTGGCCTTCAGCGCCGACTTCTACATCCGCGACACGAAGGACATGCTGACCGCAGGCGTAGCGCTGCCGGGCGTCTACGGCGCCGATCCCCCCAAGATGAACAGCGCCGACCTGCGCACCAAGGGTTACGAGCTTTCGCTCAGTTGGCGCGACGAGTTCCAGCTCCTGCGCCGGCCGTTCACCTACAGCGTGACGGTCACCTTCAACGACTACGTGACCGACATCACCAAATACGACAACCCCGACCGCACCTTCGCCAAGTCCTACTACGAGGGCATGCGCTGGGGTGAAATCTGGGGCTACCGCACCGGCGGACTGTTCGCTTCGGACGCCGAGGCCGCCGGCTACGCCGTAGACCAGACCGCCGTCAACAACCGGATCAACGCTGCGGCCGGTTCGGAACGCGGCCTGCACGCCGGCGACCTGAAGTTCCTCGATCTGGACGGCGACAACATCATCTCCATCGGCAAGAACACCGTAGACGATCCGGGCGACCGGGAGATCATCGGCAACAGCCAGCCCCGGTTCCACTACGGCACGACGCTGAGCATGTCGTGGGCCGGCATCGACTTTTCGATCTTCTTTCAGGGCGTCGGACGCCGCCAGTGGTATCCCAAGGCCAATACCATCGCTTTCTGGGGTCCCTACGCCCGTCCCTATGCGAGCTGGATTCCCAAGGACTTCCACAAGATGTACTGGAGCGAAGAGAATCCCGACGCCTATTTCCCCCGTCCGCGCGGCTACGTCGCCCTTTCGGGCACCAACCGCGAGCTGACGGCCGTCAACGACCGCTATCTGCAGGACATCCGCTACTGCCGCCTGAAGAACCTCACGATAGGCTACACGCTGCCCAAGAAATGGACCCGCAAGGTGCTGATCGACAACCTGCGCATCTACTTCACGGGTGAGAACCTCGCCACATGGTCGCCCATCCGCTCGGACTATATCGACCCCGAAATGGCCGCCATGAACGACGAGATGCGCACCTACCCGTGGCAGAAAACCTACATGTTCGGCGTAGATGTCACATTCTAATCAAACAAGCAGAACCATGAAAAAACTATTATTCATACTGACCGCAGGCTGCACCATGGCACTCGTCTCCTGCGAAGAGTGGCTCGACAAATACCCGCTGGCCCAAATGTCGCCCGAAACCTTCTTCTCGAACGAAAACGAGCTGCAGGCTTTCAGCAACAAATTCTACACGGCGTTCCCGTCCGACGGGCTCTACAACGAGTACTGGGACAACATCATCCACAACGACCTGCCGCAGGAAATGCGCGGCGGCCGTACGATCCCCGCGTCGGGCGGCGGCTGGACATGGACCAACCTGCGCGACATCAACACGCTGCTCGAATATTCGGGCAACTGCAAGGACACCGACGTCCGTAACCGCTACGACGCGCTGGCCCGCTTCTTCCGCGTCTATTTCTACTTCGAAAAGATCAAGCGGTTCGGCGACGTGCCGTGGTACTCGAAACCGATCGGCTCGGCCGATCCCGAACTCAAGCGTCCGCGCGATTCGCGCGAGTACGTCATGCAGCGCATGATCGAGGACATCGATTTCGCCATCCTCTACCTGCCCACCAAACACGACCTTTACCGTATCACGAAATGGACGGCACTGGCCCTGAAATCGCGTTTCTGCCTCTTCGAAGGCACGTTCCGCAAATACCACGGCATCGACACCGAGGAGAACGACTGGAAATACTACCTCGATCTGGCGGCGAAGGCGTCCGAAGAGTTCATCACCAACAGCGGCTACGGACTCTACACCACGGGCGGCACGCAGACCGCCTACCGCGACCTGTTCGTGTCGGAAGACGCGCAGCAGCTTGAGGTCGTCCTCGCCCGCGATTACAACAAGGGGCTAAGCGTGTTCCACAACAGCACCTTCTACTCGCTCAACACCTCCTACGGCCGTCCGGGCCTGACGCGCAAGATCGTCGCCAGCTATCTGATGGCCGACGGCACGCGCTTCACGGACAAGGCGGGCTGGCAAACGATGGAGTTCCGCAACGAGTGCCAGAACCGCGATCCGCGTCTGGCGCAGTCGATCCGCACGCCGGGTTACACGCGCATCAACTCCACCAAGATCGAAGTGCCGAGCCTTTCGACCTGCATGACGGGCTACCAGCCCATCAAGTTCGTCGCTCCCGCCGACTTCGGTTCCGACGGTTACAACCTCTCCTACACCGACCTGCCGATCATCCGCACGGCCGAAATCTACCTCAACTACGCCGAAGCCAAGGCCGAGCTGGGCACGCTGACGCAGGACGACATCGACCTGACGATCAAGAAGCTGCGCGACCGCGTGGGCATGCCCAATCTGGACATGGCCCAAGCCAACGCCAACCCCGACCCGTACCTTTCGGCCCCTGAGACAGGCTATCCCAACGTGACGGGGCCGAACAAAGGCGTACTGCTCGAAATCCGCCGCGAACGCACCATCGAGCTGCTTCAGGAGGGGCACCGTTACTACGACCTCATCCGCTGGAAAGAGGGCAAGGCCTTCACGCAGCCGCTGCTGGGCATCTACATCCCCTCCAAGGGCGAATACGACCTCGACGGCGACGGCACGCCCGACATCTACCTCAAGACCAAGGGAGAGTCGCCCTCGACCAAAGCTCCGCTCATCATGGAGATCGATCAGGACATCTTCCTCTCGGAAGGCGACCACGGCTACATCTCGCCCCACAAGAAAAATCCGGGCGAGTGGAACGAGGAACGGGACTACTACTACCCGATTCCGACCGACGACCGCTCGCTGACCGGCGGCGCCCTGACGCAGAACCCCGGCTGGAACGACGGCCTCGACTTTTAATTCCCAATACTAACTTCAAAAACGAACGAAACGATGAACATGCTCAAAAAATACCTTACCATGATGTTGCTGCTCGGCCTCGCCTGCCCGGCAACGGCCTGCAACAGCAGCTCCTCCTCCGAAGACGAAGTTCCGCCCCATCTGAAACCCGAAACCCCGGAGGAACCGGGCCGGGACTACTACCCCAAGGCCGACGGCGCGACGCGTCTGGTGACCTACAACGTCGGCGTCTTCACCAAGTACGTCAGCGACGGCAGCTACCAGATGATCGCCGACATGATGACCGAGGGCAAGGCCGATCTGGTGGGCATCAGCGAGCTGGACAGCTGCACGGTCCGCACCGGCCGGGTCTTCCAGCTCAAGAAGTTCGCCGAGTTGATGGGCAAGGAGTGGAGTTACGAATATTCGCGTGCGATGGCCTATCAGGGCGGCGCCTACGGCGACGGAATCGCCAGCCGTGAGAAACCCGTCCGGACCTTTGCCGCTCCGCTGCCGAAGGGCGACGGCGCCGAACCCCGCGTGATGGTCGTCATGGAGTTCGCAAAATACGTCTTCGCCACCACCCACCTCGACCATGTATCCACGCTGGCTCAGGCGGGACAGGTGGACGAGATCAACAAGGTCATCGAACGCGAATTCGGCAGCTCGAAGAAGCCCGTCTTCCTCGGCGGCGACTTCAACGCCCGTCCCGATTCGCCCACCATCTCCAAACTGAAGACGGGCTGGACGGTCCTGACGCCCCACGGCGCGAGCGACTTCACCCACTCCTCGCAGGCGCCGAACAAATGTATCGACTATATCCTGCTTTGGAACGGCAACGGCGCGAAGTGCGACGTGGTCGGCACCAAGATCATGCTCGACTTCAACAAAGGCGACATCAAGAGGGCCTCGGACCACATTCCCGTGCTGGTCGATGTCAAATTCTAACGCAGAGACGAACCCTTAAACGAAAACGATTATGAAACGATATGCAAACATGCGTCTTCTGGCCGCCGTCGCACTGCTCCTTGCCACGGCAGGCTGCAAGGACGATGAAAACCCGGCGGCGCTCGGAGAGCCGGCCCTGCTGAGCATTCAGAACGCCGCGGCCGACGCCGAGGTGATTACGGTGGAAAGCCCCAAGAAGCAGACCCTCAGCATCCGTGCGGAGGCAGAACAGATCAGCGGCAGCTACATAACCGTCGTGTTCAAGACCGACCCCGAACTGGTCGAGACCTATAACGCGGCGCACGGCACCTCGTACAAGCTCTGCCCCTCGGAGGCCTACGCATTCTCGACCACCGAAGTCATGCTGCCCCGCTACAACACGGTCTCCTCGACGATGAAAGTCGAGCTGTTCAGCGAGCGCATGCCCGACGAGGAGCCGTACCTGCTCCCGATCGCCATCGATTCGATCAAGGGCGACCCGCGGGCGACGGTCTCGCCGACGGGCGGCGTCCGCTACATCCTCTTCAACAAGTTCGTCAAGCCGGGACCGCCCGCACCCGTGCTGCTCGACCGCAGCGGCTGGAAGGTGCTCGCCGCCCCCAAGGCCAAGCCCAACTACGAAGTGGAGAAGATGTTCGACGAAGACATCAACACCTTCGGCTACTGCAACGCCGACGAGGAGCAGGCCAATCCGCCCTACGACTTCGTCATCGATCTGGGCAAAGAGGTGACCGTACGCGGCTTCCAGTTCAATCAGCGCTACATGACTACCGGCAAACCGGAAGCCGGCGCACGCTACGGCATCGCCCACTTGGAGGTCTGGACCGCGAAGGAGATCGCCGGCGACGGCCTCGGCGCAGCGAACGACGCCAACTGGACTTACACCCAGACATACCGCGACTACAGGACCGATCCCGACTCGCCGCTGGATCCGATGGGTGTGGTCATCAGTCCGATGCTCGACGACTACCAGCATGCGCGTTACGTCCGGCTGCGCATTCACGCCAGCTATACGAACAAGACCTATAACCCGACTTTCCGGGGATGGTGCATCGCAGAGCTGAATGTCTGGGGCAACAACGAACTGCTCGAATAATACGTCCGAACCTGCAAAGGGACCTGCTGAAACACTTCAGCAGGCCCCTTTTTTTAACGCAGTCCCGATTTCGGGCGTCCCGCATGCCGCAGGATAACAGGAACGAAAGGATGCCGAAACGAAAAATTCATACGTTCCGCGTCCGTTTTGTCCCCGAAAATGCCTATCTTTATTAGTCTGAATTTCCTTTAGCGATACGATGAGGTCGGAAAACGAACACGACATGGTTTTGTGGAAACGCATCAGCCGAGGGGGGGGGGAAACCGCCGCCTTCCGGGAGTTGTTCGACCGTTATTACGCCCCGCTATGCAGGTTCGCAGCCTACTGGCTCCGTGACCGCACCTCTGCCGAAGAGATCGTATTGGACACCTTTACGCACATCTGGCAGCATGCCGCAGAACTCCACATCCTGACTTCCGTCCGGGCCTATCTGTTCCGCGCCGTGCGCAACCGCGCGCTCAACCGGCTTCGTGACGAACGGCCTGCCGGCATTTCCATCGAGGGGCCGGAGCCGCTCTTCACCAACCCGGAGGCATTGCAGCTCGAAGCCGACGAAATGATGATGCTGGTCGCCGAAGCCGTCTCGCAGCTGCCCGACCGCTGCCGCGAAGTATTCCGCAAAAGCCGCGAAGAGGGGCTTTCCAACGCCGCGATCGCCGACCAGATGCAGATTTCGGTCAAGACCGTCGAAGCGCAGATCACCAAAGCCCTGCGACGCATCCGCGAAACGCTGCTCCGCACGTGATCTTCACCCCGGACTTTCCGGACACCCCGCCCAATGACCGTCTGATGACCGCCGAAGACCGGCCGGCAGCCGGATCCGGCCCGCGCATGCTCTCTCGGCCCTGCTCCCCCGTCAGCGCATCAGCACCGACGAATCGCCGTAACTCAGGAAACGGAACCCGTGTCCGAGGGCATATTCGTAAATCCGCTTCCAGTCCCCGCCGACGAAAGCCGATACCAGCAGCAGCAGCGTCGATTTGGGCTGGTGGAAATTGGTGACGATATTGCGCACGATGCGGAACTCGTACCCCAACGGCGTAATCATGATCTGCGTCGCCGCCTTGATGCGTTCCAGCCCCTTTTCATCCATGTATTTCAGCAGGGTCTCCAGCGCCTCGCGCCCGGAAAACTCCGCCGGCACGTCGTACAGCTCCCACTGGCCGACGACCCGCTCCGCATCGGGCGTTCCGGCAGTACGTATGCGCCACGCCAGCGCCGTGAGCGATTCGAGCGTCCGCACCGAGGTCGTGCCGACGGCCGTGATCCGCCCCCACTTTTCCAGCAGGCGGGCCACCGCCGCACGCCGCACTTCGAAATGCTCGGTGTGCATCGGATGCCGCGCGGCATCGTCGTCCTTGACGGGCAGAAAGGTCCCGGCCCCGACATGCAGCGTCACCTCCTCGAACCCGAAGCCGCGCGCCTTCATCCCTTCGATCAGTTCGGGCGTGAAGTGCAGCCCCGCCGTCGGCGCGGCCACCGATCCTTCGAATTTGGAATAGACGGTCTGGTAGCGCGTATAGTCGATCTCCTCGCTTTCGCGGTTCAGGTAGGGCGGAATCGGAATCCGTCCGAGGTATTCGAGCAGCTGCCCGAACGTCATCGCCGCCGACCACTCGAAACGCACGGTATGCTCGCGGCCGCGGTTCTCGACGAGCCACGCCCGCAGATGCTCCGGGCGGCCTTCGTGCTCGAAATTGATCTCCACATATCCCTCTTTCCATTTCTTGAGGTTGCCCACGATGCACGACCACTCGCACCGCCCGACGACGGCGAAGGCCCGTTCGTAATCGGCCGGATCGTGCGGTTCGAGACAGAACACCTCGATGCGGGCGCCCGAAGGCTTGTGCATGATGATCCGCGCGCGAATCACCTTCGTATTGTTGAACACCAGCAGCTGGCCTTCGGGCAGCACGTCGCCGATGTCGGCGAAATGCGCTTCGCCGATCTCCCCGCCGCGGTAAACCAGCAGTTTCGAGGCGCTGCGCTCGGCCAGCGGGAACTTGGCGATCCGCCCGTCGGGCAGGTCGTAATCGAATTCGTTTATGTCTATATGCCGTTCATTCATGGCCACAAATGTACGTTTTTTTTCGCATCCGTCGCACACGCTCCGGCCGATAATCGCCCATATACCATATCCCACAAGTCCTCCCGGTCAAAAAAGCCGCCCGGTCTCGGACCGGACGGCTTCCCCTAATACACTAATTCCTATCGAACCCTATTGCTTGGCGACATAAATATTGAATTCCGTAACATCGGTCCGGCCGTTGGGCGACATCACCCGGTATCTCAGATAACGGGCCGTAACCGGCTTCAGGAACCGCCAGTTCTGCGTACCGCCGGATACCGCGAGCGTACCATGCGATTTCCACGTCGCGTTGTCCGGCGAAGTAAGAACTTCGATCGACCTCGGAGCATAACCACTTCCCCAATGTCTTGTATTCGCCCCCAGCATCGTGGTCTCCGCCCCCAGATCGAGCGTAAATTCCCACGGCGCACTGTTAGCGGCAATATCGCTTCCCGTATTACCGTCGAATATATTCCCAATCACATTTTCGACGCCTTCGCCCAGCGTACCGCTCCAATTGGTACGGTCCATATATTCTGCATTGCTCGGAGTTCCGCTCGCAAGATTCAGATAAGGCTTGACCGTCTTTTTATAAGTAACGGTCACCTTATTGGTTTTGGTCGAAAGCCTGACGTCGTTGCAGGACGTCTTAAGCTCGCCCACCGTCACCGTGAAAACCGCCGGATCGTATGTTTTCTGCTCGTCGGTAATGGCTAAGAACGCCGGATCGATCGTAAGGGTCGCCTCTTCGGACGCGAGCTGCCCGGCAGGAATTGTCAGGCTTTCGGCACTCAGCGTCATCGTATTTTCGAGCATATCCGCTATCCCGCCCGAAGCTGCAGCGGTCAGCGATACGGTCGCATCGGCTTTGGCGGGTTTATTTATGCACGCCCGGAAAGTATAGACGCAAGGTGTGGCATCCTCCAACCCCTCCGTCTCGATGACGACAGCCTGTTTCAGCATATCGTTGCCGAGCGTTTCGCCCTGAACATATACGTAAGCCGTATCGGTCCACCCGTTCAGTCCCTCATCGTCGTCATCGCACGCAACGAAAGCCACTACGGCCAGCGCAAGCATCCCTGCACACAAATATTTCAATTTTTTCATCATAATGTAATCGTATTTAACAAACAATTTGAATGAACCGCATGGCGGCAGGCACGCACCGGGCGCGCCTGCGCCATAATTACGGGATTAAGGCCACGGCGTTTCCGTATCGGTGGACTTGATGCCGGCAACCCACGTCGGGGTCTTGGACGTCTTCAGCGTATGCCCGTTGCCCGTGCAGTCCTCGAACGTATTGCCCTCGCCTTCGTTGAAGCGCCAGTAAGCCTCCAAGCCCTGCGATTTGGCGCTGGTCGTGGTCATGTTATTCTGCACCTGCGCTTCCGTACGGCATACCGACCAGATACGCGCCTCGGACATCAGTATCTTACATCCGCTCCACCACGAATCGCCGGTTCCGTGTCCGCCGCCGGCATCGCCGCCGAACCAGTTGGCCGATCCGAAGTTGGGATCGCACACGCCCTCCTTGCTTCCGGCAAAAGTACCGTTGACATAGAGGGTCACCTTGGTTCCGTCATAGGTCAGCGCCAGATGCTGCCATTTGTTGGGCGTGAACGACAACGACGGATTGAGATACCAGCCGTCGCCTTGGAACTGCACCAGCGAATGGGCCTTATGGTCCGAAGTGTCGTTCTGCGGGTCCTCGAAGCGCAGCAGCACCGAACCGCCGTTGGTAAATACGGCACGGTTGCGGTCGGCCGTATTGCTCACTTGGAAACGCACCTCGACCGTAAACTGCGGAAGCGTCAAGGGGAAACCGTCGGCGGCAAGTCCCGCGCCGCCGACGAACATCGGGAGCGACGAGACGACGATCGCTTCGGTCGTAATCACATAGGTCGAGGTCAGCGAGGTCACCGGAACCGACCCGTCGGCGCTGACAAGACGCAGCGGCAGGGCATAGCTCTCGCCGACATACTCCTTGGGCAGCGGCTTGATATGGATCTTGGTTGCAGGAGCGCTGAATTCTCCGGCCTTGATCGTCACTTCGGAGTCCATCTCGTAGACCTCTTCGGGCAGTACGAGAAAACTCGAAGCCTGCTTCTGGTTGTAACGGTCCAGCACCTCGGAATCGACCACAAATTTCAGCTTTACGTCTTTCGTTGCGGCCTCGCTCAGGCAGGCCGTGATCTCGGCGTCGGCGCCCAGTTCCGTAATGGTCACTTTCGTGCTTTTATTCGACGCGCTCTCGCTGACGAAGGCGTGCACTCCGAGCGTATCGTAATCGGCATCGTTGCAGGCCGAGAATCCCGAAACGAGCGCCGCGAGACCGAGAACTGCTGTTTTAATGCTGTTTTTCATCTTTTTCTTGCTTTTGGTTGTTCGGACTAATTGACTGCGGGGTTCTGCGCCTGAATTCCGGTTCGCATCCATTTGTAGGAGGGTTTGTTCACCGCCTCGTTACTGAACCGGTAACCGCCGAAACCGCCTTTGCGGAAGCCGTTGACGGGCTGCCATCTGGCCATTCCCAGCAACGACGGGCACTCGGCCTTGTCGAGTCTGGTTCCGTTGCGAAGCGTCCAGTAATAACCGCCGTTCAATGCGTCGATGGCGCTCTCCATGTTTTCCGTAACGATGAAGCGCTTGGTGATCTCCTCCTCGGACATGTATTCGCCGAAGTTATTGATTATCTGCCTCAGGCGAGAGTCCATATTCGATTCGCTCTGTCCTGCAGTGGGCGACGGAGTGCCGCCGGAAACCGAATAGGCCTGTCCGATGAAATAATCGAAGTAAGTAGCGGTCTTCGACGGCACCTCCCAAAGTTCGCCGTCGATAACGAGCATTTTACCCGAATTGGACTGAGGGCCGAGGTGCTTGCACAAAATATCGAGGAACACTTCCACACGATCGGGATGCTCGTCGAGCTTCGCATTGGGATATCCGTCCACATTCGGCTCGAAGTCGATATCCAGACCGTCGTAACCGTATTTGTAGATCGTATCCGCGATCGCCTGCGCATATTTTTCCAACGATGCTTTCATGGCGTTCTCCTCAGGCACCATGATGGGATTTCCCTGCTTGTCGAACATCGGATTACCCTCTTCGTCGAGCTTCTGCACCTCTTTCCAGCCCCAGAACGCTTCGCGGGTCGCTTCGTCGATATCATATTCGGCTGGAGTGAACCCCTTGCCGACATACTGGATAAAGGTACACATCAGCACTTTGGTCCCTTTCTTCTGCTGCACCATGCGGAGATCTTCGATCTTGCCCTGCGAAAGGTTGCTCGAATTGTCCCACAACGAGACCATATCCATACTGTCGGGAAGTCCCATCAGCATACTGGCCGTCAGAACGGCAGGATCGCCCCAGCCGCTGAACCACCCGAACGAAATCGAATGATCCGTCTTTTTCCACTCGCGCAGAGCTTGGTAGTAGGATTCGGGGCGCGAGGTCTCGGTATTGCCGTATTCGACCTTCTTTTCGGCTTCGACCTCCGTCCAGTCGCTGCAGTTGGTAAACGCAGTCGCGAAAAGCAGCGCCGCCGCCAATGCCCATATATTTTTCTTTATGTTCATAATGTATGCTTTCGTTTAGGTTTCGACACTATTTTTTCTTCGTCCAGAAAAGATCGACCGACTCGTTGTCCGTACCGCCCAGCAATGCCACCGCCTTGTCGTAATTGCTCTTGTTGAGGTTACGCTCGGTATAGGGATAGCGCAACCGGCGCAGGCCGCGGAAATTGTCGGAGATAACGCCGCCGCTGAGGTTGTCGATGGCCGGCGCCAGTTCGGGATAGCCCGTACGGCGGAATTCGGCCCACGCTTCGAGTCCCATCGGGAAGTTTGCGATCCATTTCTGGGTGATGACGCGCTCCAGATTCTTCTCCGTGCCGTCCGCGTCGTTCCACTTGATCTTGACGTCCGTCTGACGGTCGTAGTTGTACTTCGCGCCGCGCGGATCGTTCAGATGTCCGGCGGGAACGAGCGTTTCATCGGCCAGATAGGCGTCGATGTCCTCGCCCGCCACGCCGTTCTGCTCCATCGACAGACGCACGCCGGCTTCGTAGTAGGACTGCGCCGTACCGCCTACGGTCCACCCTTTGAGCGCCATCTCGGCGCGCAGGAAATTGGTCTCGGCGGCCACGAAAATCGGCAGCGACGAGCCGGACTGCACGTTGGGCAGCGAATAACCGCTTACGGCCGATTTCTCGAATCCGGCCGTACCGGCGCGCATGCCGATATAGCGGGTGTTGTCGAAGGTCGATTTCTGGAAATAGGCTTCGCAGCGGGGATCGTCGTACCCGGTCATGTAATCGACGATCGAGGCGTTGACCCGCAGGTCGCCCCACGACGCCGAAGCCAGCTGATAGGGATTTCCCTGCACGCCGGGACTCATCATGGCGTTCTGGGCGTTGGTCTCGATCAGGCCGGCGGCATGGCCGCAGGCGCTCTCGGCGGCCTCGCGGTCGTTCGAGCGGATCGCCGCACGCAGGCAGAGCGAGTTGGCCAGACGCGCCCAAGCCGTATAGTCGCCTGCGAAAATCGGATCGTTGTTAGCCAGCGGTTTCGACGCCGGATACTCCTGCGCATAGGCGTAGAGCGTGGTCGCCGCGCCCGCGAGGTCCTCGATGATATGCTTGTAGACATCCTCCGCCGAGTCGTACTCGACATAGAACGAGCCGTCGGCTACCTTGCTGTAGGGGATCGGGCCGTAGCAGTCGGCGACGCGCATCATCACGGCGGCGCGCACCAGACGGGCCATCGCGTAGTAGTGGCCCGACTTGCTGGTCGATTTCTCGATGTCGAAGAAGTTGGCGTAAATATCCTCGAACATCGTGTTGTACGGCGTGGCGTTCCATGCGTCGGACGCATTGAACGTATCGAAGTTCTGACCGCCCCAGCGGTTCGACAGCGTGAAATATCCGCCCAGCGAGCCGACCATCTGATCGACCATCTGCGAGTCGTTCTGCTGCACGTACATCATGGCGTCGAGCATGGTGGGAATCAGCACGGCGGGGTCTCCCTTGTAAAGGGCATAGGGATCGGTGTTGTACTCGTCGAAATTGCCCGTACAACCCGCAAAACCGCATACCGTCAATAAGAGGCAGGTAAGTTTAATGATATTTTTCATAGCTTTGGTTCGGTTAGAATTGCAGTTTCACGTTAAAGCCGAAATTGCGCGTGCTCGGCTGCATGAAGTAGTCCACGCCCTGATAGTAGGCATTGTCCGTCGCCGCCGAGATTTCGGGGTCGAACGGCGCCTTGCAGTAGATCATCCAGAGGTTCTTGGCGACGAATCCGACCGTCAGTCTGGCTTTGTTGCGGAACCACCGCGCCGGCAGCGTATACTGCAGGCTCAGCTCCTGCAGGCGTACGTTGGTGGCGCTGTAGAGGTAATAGGCTCCGTAACCGCCCTCGGCTGTCGAAATCGCCGAATAGTACTTCTGGGGATCGACGGTGCCGTAGTTGATCGGAATGCCGCCGCGGTCGCGCGCGTCGGCCGTGGCCTGCGACGCGCCGTAGTAGTCCAGCACGCCCTGCGTGGCCGAGTAGGTCAGGCCGCCGATTCGGGCCGTGAGGACCGCGCCGAGTTCGATGCCCTTGTAGCCGAAGCTGTTGCTCCAGCCCATCGTGTAGCGGGGCGAAAGCTGGCCCACCTTGCGGAAGTCGGTTTCGGCGATCGAGAGGTTGCCCGTCGAAGGATCGATCTCGATGTTGCCGTTCAGGTCGCGCTTAAGCTCGTGATTGACGTAAATATCGCTCATCGAACCGCCCGGACGCAGGATGACCTGCGGCGCCACGTTGCTCGCGCCCAGCCAGTCCTTCTGAATCTCGTTGTCGGTGATGGTCTCGCCCGTCACGGGGTTCACTTCGCCGGCCGCCAGCCGCTTGATCTCGTTGCGGTTGAGCGTAAAGGTGTACGAACTGCTCCATGTGAAATCGTTCCACTTGTTGTTGTAGCCCAGCGCCAGCTCGACGCCTTGGTTCTGCACGTCGCCGGCCTGCACGACCACTTGGTTGTAACCCGACGAAGAGGGCAGCGGCGCATAGATCGTCTGGTGGTAGGTGTTCGAACGGTAGTAGGTCACGTCGAGGTTGATGTGGTTGAGGAAACGGGCGTTCAGACCGATCTCCCACGACTTGGTGTCCTCAGGCTTGAGGTTGTAGGCCGGATAGGTCGAAGGCTTGCTCCAGTTGTGGGTCTGGTTGTTGAACGAGTAGGCCGGATTGGAGAGGTAGCGGGCGAAAGCCGACGCCACCTTCGAATACGACCCGCGCACCTTGAGGAAGGTGAACCATTCGGGCATGTTCACCATGTTGGAAACCACGGCCGACAGGCCCACCGAAGGATAGAAGAACGACGAGTTTTTGGAATAGGCCAGCTGCGAAGCCCAGTCGTTGCGGCCCGTCACCGTCAGGTAGAGCATCGAGCGCCACCCCACCTCGACCGAAGCGAAGATCGCCTGCGTCTGGTCGTGCCACCCCTCCTGCAGAGGTTTGAACTTCTCCTGATAGTTGAGGTTGTTCATGGCGAAATGGTTGGTCAGCAGCAGGTCGCCCGCCACGCCGGCCTGCTCGTAGCGCTGGTCGTTGATCGAAGCGCCGATGTTGGCGTTGAGCGTCCAGTCGTCGCCGAAGGTCTTGTCGATGTTGAGCATCACGTCGCCGTAGAAACTGCGGTCGTGCTGCGTCTGATCCTCGTAACCGCCGTTCGTTCCGCAGAAGGTGGTCAGCGTCGAGGCGTAGAGCTTCTGCTTGATGCGGTATTCCGAATTATCGACCCGCACGCGGCCCGAAACGTTCATCCAGTCGGTGATGTTCCACCGCAGCGAGGCGTTGAGCATGTAGCGCCGCTTGCTCGTCTCGCGGTTCATGCGGTTCTGAATCCAATAGGGGTTCTGCAGCGAATGCGCGCCCTCGCCGTAAGGCCAGTACTGCACCATATAGCCGCGCACGGGGTCCCAGCGCTCGAAAAGTCGGATTTCGTCGAAGTCGTCGCTGCGCGGGAAGAGGTAGAGCGCGGGCAGCGGGTTGTAATACTTGCCCTGCGTCACCATGTTTTCGTCGTGCTGGATGATAAAGCTGGCGCCCAAGTCCAATACGAGCTTGTCCTTGGCGAACGAGGTGGTATTGCGGGCCGTGAAGTTGTAGCGGTCGTACGTATTTTCGGGAATGATGCCCGCCGTATTGGTCGTCGAAGCCGAGATATAGGTCTGGTTCTTCTCGTTGCCCGTCGATACCGACACCGAGTTGATGATGTTGGTTCCCGTGTTGAAGAACTTCTTGGCGTCGAACGTGCTGGCATACTTCTCACCCCAGTTCATCAGCCCCGAACTGGTTCCGTAGCTGTTCTGCATGTCGGGCAGCCGGTAGACCTTCGAAAAGGTCGTGCTGTTGCTGACGGTCACCACCGTACGGTCCTTGACGCCGCGCTTGGTGTTGATGACCACCACGCCGTTGGCGGCGTCGCTGCCGTAAAGGGCCGCAGCCGAAGGGCCGGTCAGCATGTTGATCGACTCGATGTCTTCGGGGTTGATATCCGCGGCGCTCTCCGAACCGGCCTGCTTGGCATAGGTGCCGCCGTCGCCGCCGAAGCTGTGGTTATACATCGGAATACCGTCGATCACATAGAGGACGTTGTTGCCCTTCTCGATCGACTTCTCGCCGCGCATCACCACGCGCGCGCTGGCGCCGGGGCCGCTCGCACCGCTGTTGATCTGCACGCCGGCCACCTTGCCGACCAGCGAATTCATGAAGTTGGCGTCCTTGACGGTCGTCAGCTCCTCGGACTTGACCTGCTGCACGTTGTAGCTCAGGGCCTTCTCCTGACGTTTGATGCCGAGGGCCGTCACCACGACGTTCTCCACCGCCACGGCCGAATCGCGGAGCGTAATCCGGAAATCGGTGCGGCTGCCGACGGTCACATCGACCGGCTCGTAGCCCAAGTAGGTAACGGTCAGGACCGCATTTTCCGCGGGGGGGGGAACTTGCAGCGAGAAGGAGCCGTCGGTATTGGTCGAAGCTCCGACGGTCGTACCTTTGACGATCACCGAAGCTCCGATCACCGGCGCGCCGTCGGCGTCGGTCACCACGCCCTTCACGGTCACGGGCCTGCGGTCGGCCTTCGAAAGCAGAATGTATTTGCCGTCGAAACGGTAGACCACGTCTGTTCCGCGCACCATCTGCGCGAGCGCTTCCGAAAGCGGGCGCGCCTCCACATCGACGCTCACGACGCTGTTGATGTCCACGTCCTTGTTCGACAGGAACAAATAATTGGTTTGGTTCTCGATTTCATTCATCACACGCTCCATGCTGACGCCCGACAGACGGATCGTCACCGCGGTATTCTGAGCGTATGACCGTGTGGCATAGAACGATGCGCACACGACAAAAAAGAGTGTAAACAGGCATTTAATTTGCTGAATACGTTTTTTGTTCATACTTTTGCAATTGGTTAGTTGTTAGTAGGCTGGGTAGCTGATTAACGGCCGACCGCGGCTTGCGGATGTTGCGACCATCTGCAAGCTTTTTTTATTCACCCCGGACGACCGGCGAGGGTCATTGTTCGGCTCTTCTCATAGGCAGTTTTTCGTTTTTTTCAGGTTTATGACTGGTTATCGTATGACGATCGTTCCGTTGTCTTCGCTGCGTGTATAGGTGAAATCCGAGGCCATCTGCAGCAGGCGCAGCGCCGAATCGACGCCGTCCGAAATACGGATCTTGCCGTGGTTGTAATCGACCTCCGGCATCCGGGCGCGGTCGATCCGTATCTTCACGCCGAAGCTCTTTTCGAATTTGTGCATCAGCTCCCCGAACGAAAGGCCCTTGATGCTGATCATGCCTTCGGTCCAGAGGTAGTCGTCCATGCTGCCGATCGCATTCAGGTTCAGCCGCCGCCCCGCCAGCCGCACCTCCTCGTTGGGCTTGAGGACGAACTGTTCGCCGGGCGTCAGGCGGTTGGTCACCTTCACGCTTCCGCGCAGCAGGGCCGCCGAGAACAATCCCTCGCGCTCCTCGGCCGTCACGTCGAATTTGGTTCCCAGCACCTCGACGTCGCAGGCGAACGTCTCGACCACGAACGGATGCGCGGGATCGTGCTCGACATCGAACATCGCCTCGCCCGCAACCTTCACGCGCCGCTCGCCCCCGGCGAACACCAGCGGATACTCCAGCCGGGTTCCCGCATTGAGCCAGACCTTGGTGCCGTCCTGCAACTCCATGCTCAGGTACTGTCCCGCAGGCACTTCGAGCGCCGTCGTCCGCCGCGCCCACTCTCCGATCCGGTCGTCGGCAAGCATCCGCGCAAGACCGACGCCGACGACCGCCACCGCAGCCAGCTCCGCGGCATAACGCACGATGCGCCGCAGCGGAATCCGCCGCAGTGAAATGCGCCGCGCCGCCTTCCTCGCAGGCGCAGGCGACAGCACGTAGGGACCGTAAATGACCGAAGCGGCCATCACTTTGTCCAGCTCGTCCAATTCGCGCATATGCGCGGGATCGGCGTCGAGCCAGTCGAGCACCTGCTTCATCTCGTCATCGGTCGCCGTATTTTCCAAATATTTATAGATAAGTTCCGGATTCATCTCTCTCTTCGTCTGTTTCTATAAAAACGAATAAGTGCGCCCGATTCCCAATCAGACGCACTTGGATTTGCTAAAAAAATATTTTTAATAATTCACGCTCTCGAATTCAGGATCGCAAAATATTATCCGACAGCAACATAAGCAGCACGGGCAAATAATCCTTCAACGCCACGCGCAGCTGCTTCACGGCCTTCTCCAGTTCGAATTCGACGCGCCGCACGGTGATGCCGTACTTTTCGGCGATCTCCTTGTAGCTCAACTCCTCGAAGCGGCGGGCGACGAACACTTCGCGCGTCAGTTCGGGCAGGCGGTCGAGCGACTGCCGCACGATCGCGGCCACCTCCGCCGAGAAAATCTCCTCAGGATTGAATGCCTGTAGCGACCGTATGTCGGCCGCCAGCACCCGCCGCCTAAGCTCGTACACCTCCTGCTCAATCTTGGCATGCAGGCTTTGGGCGCGCAGCCAGTCGAGGCATTTGTTGCGGACGATAATCAGGATATAGGCCTGCAGGTTGGCATCGGCGGGAATCCGGCCGCGGTTCTCCCAGAAGGACATGAAGCTGTCCGAGACGAGATCCTCGGCCACCGCCGCGCTCCGCACGTAGCGGCACGCGATCGCTTCGAACCGCGCGCGCCACGTAGCGAACAGGCGGCCGAATTCGGCCGTCGTCATCGCAACGGACTCGCGTCCCTGTATCCGCACGGCGGTCTTCTCCACGTCCACTCCCGGTTTTATTCTACGATGATTTCATCCACGAACATATGGGCCTTTTGTCCGGCCGCGCCGTGCCATGCCGGAATCGGATCGACCGTGCGGGCCACCACACGCAGGTAGCGGGCCGAGGTTTCGGGGAAGAGCACCTTGAACGGCTTGACGCCGTCGGGGCTGCCGGCCGTCTCCTGCGGCACGGACATCAGCGCCGCCTCGGTGAACTCCCTGCCGTCGTCCGAGAGGTAGACCCCCACCGACGAAGGCGGGAAAACCCACTCGCCTTTCTCGACCAGCGATTCGACGGTCACCGCCGAATAGGGCTTCGCCCCCTGCATGTCGATCGTAACGTCCAGCGGCTCGTTCAGGAACCCGATCCACGCGCCGTTCGAATAGACGGGACCTCCGCGGTAGCCGTCCACCAGCAGCGAGGCACCGCCGTAGGTATATTTGAGCGTCGGCGCGGCGTTCAGCGCGATGCGCCGTCCGGTCGCCTTGTTGAAATCGAATTTCCGCGTATAGACCGGCGTCTGCATGCCTTCGCGCAGGGCCGCGGCCTTGAACGTGCAGCTTTCTCCGATGGTCACCGGCGCCTTGTAAAGCGGACTCGAAGCCGTGGGATCGGAGCCGTCGAGCGTGTAACGGATCGGCGCGCCGCCCTGCGTGGTGAGGGTCATCACGACGCCCCCCTTCTCCGGATCGACCGCATACGACGCCGTCACCCCGAAGATATGCTTGGCGAACTCACACCCCAGTTGCGAATAGATCTTGTCCATCCTGAAACTGCCGATGAAGCGGTTCCAGTCCTTCGTTTCGGGCAGACACCACTGCACCTCGCTCAGAGCGGCCAGACGCGGCAGAAGCATGTATTCGAGGTGTTCGTCGCTCAAGACGTATTCGGTCCAGAGGTTGGCCTGCACGCCGAGAATATGTTTCTGCTGTTCGGGCGTCAGCTCCGGGAACGCCGGATCGTACGAATAGACCTGCTCCATCGGTATGTAACCGCCGATTCCGAACGGCTCGGCGTCGGTGTCGAGCGACTGGTAGTAGTCGAAATAGAAGTGCGAATTCGGCGTCATGATGACGTCGTGCCCCAGCTTGGCCGCGGCGATTCCGCCCTCGCTGCCGCGCCACGACATGACGACGGCGTCGGAGGGCGCCCTGCCTTCCAGAATCTCGTCCCAGCCGATGATGCGGCGGCCGTGCTGCGCGAGGAATTTGCCGATGCGGTCGGTCACGTAGCTCTGCAGGTAATGCTCGGCGGTATGCTCTCCGTCGTCCTTCAGGCCGAGCTGGCGGATCTTCGCCTGACAGCGCGGACACTTCTCCCAGCGCACCTTCGGGCACTCGTCGCCGCCGATATGGATATACTCCGAGGGGAACAGCTCCATCACCTCGGTCAATACGCCTTCGAGGAATTCGAAAGTCTTCTCCCGTCCGGGGCAAAGCACGTCGTCGGCCACGCCCCAGCGGCCCCACACCTCGTACGGACCGCCCGTGCAGCCCAGTTCGGGATAGGCGGTCAGCGCCGCCAGCATATGGCCCGGCAGGTCGATTTCGGGAATCACCGTAACACCCCGGTCGGCGGCATATTTCACCACGTCGCGGATCTCGTCCTGCGTATAGAAACCGCCGTAGGGCGTACCGTCATAGGTTCCCCACTCCTTGCGGACCACGGTGGCCTTGCGGATGCTGCCCACGGCGGTCAGCTCCGGATAGCGCTTGATCTCGATGCGCCAGCCCTGATCGTCGGTCAGGTGCCAGTGCAGCGTATTGAGCTTGTGTATGGCCATCACGTCGATATACCGCTTCACTTCGTCCACCGAGAAGAAGTGGCGCGCCACGTCGAGGTGCATGCCGCGGTAGGCGAACCGCGGCGCGTCGGCGATCTTCACGCAGGGCACCTCCCACGCCGCATCGGGCGCAGGCTCCGTGCCGTAAACCGCCGCGGGCAGCAGTTGTTCGAGACTTTGCAGGGCATAGAGGAAGCCGGGAAACTGCGACGCCCGCACTTCGATTCCCTCCCCGTCCACGTTCAGTTCATAGCCTTCGGCCGGGAGCGATTCGTCCGTGACGAAACGGATGCCCGACGCGGGCACCTCGTCGGCGACCGTGACGGGATTCGTCCCGCCGGTAACCGTCGCCAGCCGTGCGGCGAATCCGACCACGGCGCGCTGCGTCCGCTCGTCGGTGCGACTGTCACACGTAACGGGCCGATCGGTCACCCGATAGGTTCCCCGACCGGTTTCGAGATGATTGGGATAGGGCACGATCGCGATCTGCGGATCGTGCGAACCGCAGGAACAAAGAACTATTCCGGCAGCCAGAGTCAAAAGTAGTTTTTTCATAATTTATTTTGGGTAGCTTAAGGCAAAAATAGAGAAAAATTCCAAATATCGCCTGCCGGGCCGAAAAAATTACCGCTCCGGGGGTCCGTTCCGGAGCCGTTGCCCCATTTTTCCGTACGCTTTTTCCGGCCGGAAATGGGATTATCGGGCATTTTTTATAACTTTGCGACGCTTAACGCTTGCAAAACTATGAAAACCGACTTTCTGGTTATCGGTTCCGGCGCGGCGGGCCTTTCGTTCGCGCTCAAAGCCGCTGCCCACGGACACGTCACCATCGTGACGAAGGGCGAAATGAACGAGTGCAACACCAACTATGCGCAAGGCGGCATCTGCTCGGTAACCTACGCCCCCGACACTTTCGAGAAACACATCCGCGACACGCTGGTCTGCGGCGCGGGCAAATGCGACGAAGAGGCCGTCGGACTGGTCGTGCGCCGGGCGCCGGAGCTGATTCGGGACCTGATCGAATGGGGTACGCGCTTCGACAAGACTCCCGACGGGCGTTTCGAGCTGAACCGCGAAGGCGGCCACACCGAGCACCGCATCCTCCACCACGAGGACCTGACGGGCGCCGAGATCGAACGGGCGCTCATCGAGTCGGTCCGCAGGCATCCCGGCATCACCGTACTCGAACACCGCTTCGCCATCGACCTGCTGACGCAGCACCATCTGGGCGAGTTCGTCACGCGCCACACCCGCGGCCTGACCTGCTTCGGGGCCTACGTCCTGAATCTCGAAACGAACGAAATCGAGACCATGCTGGCCAAATTCACCGTCGTCGCCACGGGCGGCTGCGGCAACATCTACTCCACGACCTCCAATCCGGTCGTCGCCACGGGCGACGGCATCGCCATGTGCCACCGCGCCAAGGCGATCACCGAAAACATGGAATTCATCCAGTTCCACCCCACCACGCTCTACAACCCCGGCGAGAAGCCCAACTTCCTCATCACCGAGGCCATGCGCGGCTTCGGGGCCATCCTGCGCCTGCCCGGCGGCGAGGAATTCATGGACAAATACCACCCGATGAAATCGCTGGCGCCGCGCGACGTGGTGGCCCGCGCCATCTACCGCGAAATGACCAAGCGGGGATCGGACTTCGTCTACCTCGACGTCACGCACAAAGATCCCGACGCCGTGCGCAGCCACTTCCCCAACATCTACGAGAAGTGCCTTTCGATCGGCATCGACATCACCAAGGACTGGATTCCCGTCACTCCCGCGGCGCACTACTGCTGCGGCGGCGTCAAGGTGGACACCAACGGCGAAACCTCCATCAAACGGCTCTACGCACTGGGCGAAACCTCCTGCACGGGACTGCACGGCGCAAACCGGCTGGCATCCAATTCGCTGATCGAAGCGGTGGTATACGCCGATCAGGCGGCTCGCCACGCATCGTCGCTGCTCGACCGGGTCGAAATTCAGGAGGGCATTCCCGACTGGGACTTCGAAGGCACGCAACACACCGAGGAGATGCTGATGATCATCCAGTCGAAGCGCGAAATGCAGACGCTGATGTCCAACTACGTGGGCATCGTCCGCTCGAACCTCTCGCTCAAGCGCGCCATGCGGCGGCTGGAAATCCTGTGGCAGGAGACCGAGGAGCTTTACAACAAGACCAAGCCCAACCGCGAACTGTGCGAACTGCGCAACATGATCGCCGTGGCCTATCTGGTCATCAAGCAGGGCCGCGAAATCAAGGAGTCGGTCGGCTGCCACTTCAACGCCGACTACCCGAAGGAGAACTAAGGATTGCCGCCGGCGGAACAGCGCCCGGCACTCCCCGCAATAAAACAGACACACATTCAGTTACATGACATTACAGGAAGAGATCACACGCCGCCGCACCTTCGCGGTCATCGCCCACCCCGACGCGGGTAAAACCACCCTTACCGAAAAACTGCTCCTCTTCGGCGGCGCCATCCACGTCGCCGGGGCCGTCAAGAGCAACAAGATCAAGAAGGGCGCCACTTCGGACTTCATGGAGATCGAACGCCAGCGCGGAATCTCGGTCGCCACGGCCGTGATGGGCTTCGAATACAAGGGCGCGAAGATCAACATTCTCGACACTCCGGGCCACGAAGACTTCGCCGAGGACACCTTCCGCACGCTGACGGCCGTCGATTCGGTCATCATCGTCATCGACGGCGCCAAGGGCGTCGAGTCGCAGACGCGCAAGCTGATGGAGGTCTGCCGCATGCGCTCGACCCCGGTAATCGTCTTTATCAACAAGCTCGACCGCCCCTCGAAGGAGCCGTTCGACCTGCTGGACGAGGTCGAAAAGGAGCTCAACATCCGCGTGCGGCCGCTGGCGTTCCCGATCTCGAACGGCCCCACGTTCAAGGGCGTATACAACCTCTACGAGAAAAACCTCTCGCTCTTCACCTCCGACGAGAAGCTCACGGCCGACGCCTCGACCGTCGAAATCTCGGACCTCGCCTCTTCGGAGCTGGAGGCCCAGATCGGCGACAAATTCGCGGCCCAGTTGCGCTCGGACGTCGAGCTGGTCGAGGGCGTTTACGACGATTTCGACCGTGACGCCTATCTGCGGGGCGAACTGGCCCCGGTATTCTTCGGTTCGGCGGTCAACAACTTCGGCGTGCGCGAGCTGCTCGAATGCTTCGTGCGCATAGCCCCCTCGCCGTGCCCGGCTCCGACCGAAACCCGCATCGTGGAGCCTGCGGAACCCAAAATGACGGGCTTCGTCTTCAAGATCCACGCCAACATGGACCCCAACCACCGCGACCGCATCGCATTCCTCAAAATATGTTCGGGCACGTTCGAACGCAACAAAAACTACCTGCACGTGCGCAGCGGCAAGCAGCTCAAATTCTCGTCGCCGACGGCCTTCATGGCCGAGAAGAAGTCGATCATCGACTTCGCCTATCCGGGCGACATCGTGGGCCTGCACGACACGGGCAACTTCAAGATCGGCGACACCTTCACCGAGGGCGAAAAGCTCAAATTCACGGGCATCCCGTCGTTCGCCCCCGAACAGTTCCGCTATATCGAGAACGCCGACCCGCTGAAATTCAAACAGCTCGCCAAAGGCGTGGACCAGCTCATGGACGAGGGCGTGGCGCAGTTGTTCGTCAGCTCCCTCAACGGCCGCAAGATCATCGGCACGGTGGGCGCGCTCCAGTTCGAAGTCATCCAGTACCGGCTCGAACACGAGTACAACGCCGCCTGCCGCTGGGAGCCGATCTCGATCTACAAAGCCTGCTGGATCGAGAGCGACAACGCCGCGCAGCTGGCCGACTTCAAACGCCGCAAGCACACCAACATGGCCGTCGACAAGCACGGCCGCGACGTCTTCCTCGCCGACACGAGCTACGGACTCGCCCTCGCGCAGGAGAATTTCAAGGATATCCGGTTCCACTTCACCTCGGAATTCTGACGCAGCGGCGCCGGGCGCAACACCCCTCCCGGCCCCCTCTTCCCGGCGCCTTCGCCGACCGACGCAAAAAGGGCTGCCCCACGGGACAGCCCTTTTCCTTCGCACTCCCATCCGGAAGCGTTCGCAGCTCCCGCAGGAGGAGGAAATTTGCCGGAAAGCTCCTTTCCTTCGCCTTGTCAAACCTCCATCGGGACTTCGATAATCAACACCTTCGCGTCGGTGTCTCCCTTGATCGGGAACTCGTCCGCCCCGGTGATGCCCATGCCGTCGCGCGGTCCCAGCTCCTCGCCCGCCGCCTCGACGCTGCCTTCGATCACGAAGACGTAGGCGCCGTGGCCGCGGGTGTTCATGCGGTATTCGACCACACGATCCTTGTCGAGGTCCAGCGTATAGAACCAAGCGTCCTGATGCACCCATCCCACATGCTCGCCGCCGCGGCCTTCGGGCGCCACGATCACATGCGGAACGTTGCGCTTGGCGGGCGCCAGCTCGACCTGATTGTAGCGGGGCGTGTGGTCCTGCGCGTCGGTCAGCACCCATATCTGCAGAAACTTGACCGGCTCGGTCTCGCTGGCGTTCATCTCGCTGTGCGTGATGCCCGTGCCGGCCGACATCACCTGAATCTCTCCCGGACGCAGGACTTTCATGTTGCCCATGCTGTCGCCGTGCCTGAGCGCGCCTTCCAGCGCGATCGACACGATCTCCATGTTGTCGTGCGGATGGGTTCCGAAACCCTCGCCCGGAGCCACGGTGTCGTCGTTCAGCACCCGGAGGGCGCCGAAATGCACCCGGCGGGGATCGTAATAGTTTGCAAAACTGAACGTATGGTGAGTCTGCAGCCAACCGTGGTCGGCATAACCGCGCGACTCGGCGCGGTGAATCGTCTTGTTCATAACGGGATTTTTTGATTTTAAACTTTAACGGACCGGGGAGCAAACTCCGCGCCAGCCGCACCTCCGCGCGGCACATTACGGAATCCGCAGATGCGACTACACTTTCAGAAAAACGTTCTTTCTGTAAAGGAAGTAGAGAAACAGCCAGCAGACGGCCACATAACCCGCACTGCTTATCACGGCAGCCACGGCCTCAGGGCATTTCGATGCGATGCCGCCGAGGAAGAAGTCGGATATACGTCCGAAGCCCACGATACGCTGGGCCAGATAAATCGTAATCGAATTGAGTCCGACGACGCGGAAAAAGAGCGTCCAGCGGCGCCAGCCCCGCACGTCGATCAGGTAGTAAAACAGGGCGAACATCCCCAGCGAGTAGGCTCCCACGACGCATACGAAGGTACTCGACCACAGTTTCTTGTTCACGGGCAGCACCCCGCTGAAGGCCAGCCCCGCCGCCAGCAGCGCCGCGGCCGCCGCGGCCATCCAAAGCGTCTTGCGGCCGCCCCGAATATCGCTGCGCCTTACGAATTCGCCCGTAAACATGCCCAGCATGGCTGTCACCACGGCGGGCACCGTGCTGAGCAGCCCTTCGGGATCGAACGACCCGTATATCAGCTTTCCGGGCAGGAACTGCCGGTCGATATAGCCTGCCAGATTCCCCTCGAAGGTCAGCGGCCCGGCGCCTGCGGCGTCGGGCGCCGCGACCAGCGCCGAAAGCGCTCCGTAACCGGCCAGCACCGCGACGGCGATCGCCGCACGGGTCTTCACGCCGAAATTGAGATACAGCACCGCGGCGATGCTCCACGCCAGTCCGATGCGTCCCAGTACGCTCGCGATCCGCAGATTCTCGAAATCGAGCTTGAACAGTCCGTTGTAAACCATGCCCAGCACGACGAGCGTCAGTCCCCGGCGGACGATCTTGGCATAGATGCGCACCTCGGACATTCCTCCCGCACGCTGCTTGGCGACCGAGTAGGGAAAGCTGACCCCAGCGATGAAGAGGAATAGCGGAAAGATCGTATCGTGATGGGCGAAGCCGTCCCACGCGACATGGCTCATCGAAGCGGCTGCCGCATCGGTCACGGCCGAAGGCCACAAGCCGCACACGGCCACGACGAGCGACGCGAACCCCATGATGAAGAGCATGTCGAACCCGCGGAGGGCGTCGAGCGACATCAATCTTTCGGACTGTTTCATAATTCTGCCTGCACGAAAACCGGAACATGCCCCGAACGGCGCTCCGGACATCGGCGCCGGTCTTCATTTATCGTTCTTACAAAGATAATAAATATTCCTGATATATGCAACAGTTTCGAGGCCCGGCCGGAATCGCTTCCGCCGGGCCTCCTCATCGCCGTTTCGTACCGAATCACTCCAGTTCCAGATTGCTCACCCGCCCGGTCACCCCGAACGGGAAATCGGGATATACGTAAAGCCCGAACCGGGGTTCGGTCTCGCCGTGCGTATAATTCCAGATGCTGGCGTAATCGTCCGCATCCTCGCCCATGTTTTCCAGCTGGCGCAGGTAGGCGGCCAGCGACTTGTTCTCGACGATATAGATTTCGCCCATCCGGTCGATGATCGGACTGTGGCGGCGCGTGCGGTCGTGGTCGAAGCGCAGGATGCGCCTGCCTTCGGGCGTAATGCCCACCAGCCTGAACGACATGCTCTTGCCGATGGCCGGCAGGTTCAGCACGCTGCGGTCGGTCGCAAGGAACGGCAGCCGGTGTCTCTTCATAAAGCGGCGGAGCCGTTCGGCCGTGTCGCCGCCCTTCTCCAGCTCTGCATCCAGCTCCCCGGCCTGTTCGGGCGTCAGCCGGCCGTAAATCTTCTCCTCGTGCTGTTCCTGCAGCGACCGGCTGTTGGGCGTAAAGACGGCGTAATTCTCCTGAAACCCCTTCACCGAGAAGGTGTAGTAGCAGACCACACCCAGCGCATTGAGCACCTGCCGCAGCCGGGTCGTATGCCCGCGGCGCGACGCCGCGACGGTATAAACCAGCTGGTTGGTGACGAGCCACCCGGCCGCGAGTATCCTGCGGATCGCCTCCTGCGCTTCGGGCGTCACCTCCAGCGGCGACTGGAAATGGGTCTGGATGATGAACTGCCGCACGCCGACGGCCGAAGCCTTCTGCTTGAACTCCCTGAGCACCTCCACCAATCCGTCGTCGATACGCATCGGCAGATAGGCCGGCAGGCGCGAACCGAGACGCACGCGCTGCAGTTCGGCGTATTTCTCGCCGTCGGGCCGCCCGGCGTTGGCCTTGCGCTTGCGGCAGGCCATGCGGTATACGGCCTCCAGTATATTGTGCAGCGTCTTGTTCTGGCTCATCAGGGCGTCCCCGCCCGTGATAAGGATGTCGCGCAGCTGCGTGTCTTCTTCGAAATAGGTCATCAGGCGGCGCAGCTTGTGGTCCCAGCTCTCCTTGGGCCGCAGGCTCTCGAACTCGAAGTTGAGCCGTTCGCTCTGAAAATCGTACATGCGCTGGCATGACGCGCACAACCCGCCGCAGGCGCGCCCCATCGTGTCGGGAATCAGGATCGCCACCTCCGGATAGCGGCGGTGGATATTGTGCCCGTCGGGCAGCAGCCACCCCGCGGCATTGGGCTTTCCGGCTTCGACGACGTCCTCCTTCTCCCACGCGCGGATGCTGCCGTAGGTCTCGACCAGCTGCGGCGAGTAGAGGATATAGCTGCGGATCGCCTCGTCGCCGTATCCTTTTCCGGTCACGTCCAGCAGCGAGAGATAATAGGGCGTGGCGAAGAACGGCATCCCCTTCTTGCGGGCCTTAGACAGCAGGTACATGGTCTCCGCCGAAAGCGAATTGCCCAGAAAGCGGTTCAGCTCCGAGGGACTTTTCACCGCCATCGCCAGATGAAACCTGAAATCGTTCCACCAGATGGCCACCTGACGGTATTTGTCTTCATAACTCATCCCCTCCGCGAAACGGAACCGCGAGGGCGTCGATTTGCGGTTCTCGATCTTCTGCACCAGCAGATGCAGCATGCGCTCCCTGTTGTCGGCCCTGATCTCCCGCACCTCGGCATCGAGTCCCGAAGGCCAGCGCTCGGAGCGGATGCGGACACGCTGCATCGAAAGCGGCGGCAGTTCCGCTCCTCCGAGACGTTTGAACAGGTAGAACAGGTCGATAAACAGGTCCGTGCGCATCTCCACATTCTCCAGACAGCCCGTAAGAAACTGCCACAACAGCGTCAGCGTCCGCACCGGCATCCGCTCGCCGGTAGACAGTTCATCGACCTCCCGCCCGTCGTAATCGATCAGCAGCCGAATCTGCTCGCCCGCATCGCCCTGTGCGGACTCCGAACGGGAGACCCACTCGCCCAGACGCCTTCGGAACTGCACGGCGTCGCCGCTCGCCTCGGCGGCGGCGACAAGTTCGGGTAACTCCTGACGGTAAAGCTGTCCAAGCTGGTAGAGCGTGAGCGCAAGCATTTTTCTTTGTTTCATAAGCTGTTGTTTTTCGTGTTAAGCATCTGTTGACAGGGGACCGCCGCAATCCCGCATCGCGGGCGTCGTCTCACGAAGTGCGGGACAGGCCCGGCGTGAAAAAAAATCGCAGAAATCCGCTGATCGCAAGAAACCCCGGCAAATTCCTCCGCATTTGAAAAACATTCCGGGAAAAATCGACATTTTTTCCGCCGCAAACATCCAGAATTGCTATCGGAGAGGTGTAAAGGCAAAAATCTGCGGTCTGCACGACATGAATAATAACGGCCGCAACACGGGGTTTTGTGCAAAGATACGAAAAAAAATCGACATTCCCCGGCCCGGCGTCCGAAGGTCCCGGCCCTTTTCCCCGTCGACCGTGGCGTCAGCCGCCCGTCTACAGCCACTGCCGCCAAAACAAAATCAGCCGCCTATGTTTTCACATAAGCGGCTGACTCTCGGCTTGTCGGGGTGACAAGATTCGAACTTGCGACCACGCGCCCCCCAGACGCGTACTCTAACCGGGCTGAGCTACACCCCGTAGCGTTTCGGAGTGCAAATATAGTATATTTTTCACAAACCGGCACATTTCTGCAAGATTTTTTTCTAATTTTGTCCTCGATGAAAAGATTCCCGCCCCTCATACCGCTCCTGCTGGCGCTTCTCGGCACCGCCTGCGGAGGCTCCGCGAGCTACACTCCGGCCGATTTCACGACCGAAGTCTATACCCCTGCATACGCTTCGGGATTCGACATCCGCGGCACGGAACGCAATGCGGCGACGCTCGTCACCGTCCGCACCCCGTGGCAGGGCGGAAGCGGCGTCGAACAGCATCTGCTCGTTCTGCGCGAAGGCATCGAACCTCCCGCCGATTTCGACGGCCAGATCGTAAAAGCCCCCGTACGCCATGTGGTCTGCATGTCGTCGAGCCACGTAGCCATGTTCGACGCCATCGGTCAGATACGCCGCGTCTGCGGCGTCTCCGGAATCGACTACATTTCCAACGGCTATGTCAACGAACACCGCTGCTGCGGCGAAGTCCTCGACGTGGGCTACGACACGAACCTCAACTTCGAACGGCTCGCCGCCATGCAGCCCGACCTGATGCTGCTGTACGGCGTCACGGGCGAAAACACCGTCGTCACGGGCAAACTCCGCGAACTGGGCATACCCTATATATATATAGGCGACTACATGGAAGAATCGCCGCTGGGCAAAGCCGAATGGCTGATGGTCGCCGCCGAACTCTGCAACGACCGCGGCCGGGGCGCCGAAACCTTCGGCGGCATCGCCGAGCGCTACGGAGCCATCAAAACCGCCGTCGCCGGTTCCGCACCCGCCGTCCGCCCCAAAGTGATGCTCAACACCCCTTACCGCGACACTTGGTTCATGCCTTCGTCGCGCAGTTTCATGATCCGCCTGATCGAGGACGCCGGGGGTGAATACGTCTACACGAAGAACGACTCGGACACCTCCGTCGCCGTAGACCTCGAAGAGGCCTACCTGCTGGCCAGCTCGGCCGACGTCTGGCTCAACGTGGGTCCGTGCAACACCCTTGCGGAACTGACGACCCAGAACCCGAAATTCGCCGGCATCCCGGCCGTCCGCAACCGCATGGTCTTCAACAACAACCGCCGCCAAACCCCGGCCGGCGGCTCCGACTTCTGGGAATCGGGCGTCATACGCCCCGATCTGGTGCTGCGCGACCTGAGCCTGATCCTCGGCGACAAGCCTGCCGAAGAGGGAGAACTCCACTACTACAAACGTCTGGAATAACAAACACCCCGCTCGAAATGTCCGGACGCCGCACCGCCATACTTTTCACCGTTCTGTCGCTGCTGACCGCCGCGCTTTTCACGGCCGACCTGCTGGTCGGCTCGGTCGCAGTGGCCCTGCGCGACATCTGGGCAGCGCTTACGGGCGGTTCGTGCGACCCGGCCGTGCGCGACATCATCCTCAAAATCCGCCTGCTCAAAGCCGTCACGGCGCTCTTCGCCGGCGCGGCCCTCGCCGCCAGCGGCCTGCAGATGCAGACCCTCTTCCGCAATCCGCTCGCCGGTCCCTACGTGCTGGGCATCAGTTCGGGCGCCGGTCTGGGCGTGGCGCTGTTCCTCTTGGGCGCGCCCCTGCTGGGCGTCTCGGCGCACTCGTTCGTCCAATCGCTCGGCATCGCGGGCGCGGCGTGGCTCGGCGCGGCCCTCGTGCTGCTGATCGTCATGGCCGTCAGCCGCCGCATCAAAGACATCATGGTGATCCTGATCCTCGGCATGATGTTCGGTTCGGGCGTCAGCTCCATGGTCGAAATCCTCCAGTACCTTTCGAGCGAAGCGGCGCTCAAATCGTTCGTCATCTGGACCATGGGCTCTCTGGGCGACGTCACGGGCGGCAACCTCGCCCTGATGCTCCCGGTCATCACCGCGGGTCTCGTGCTCTCCGTCGCCGTCATCAAGCCGCTCAACCTGCTGCTGCTGGGCGAAAACTACGCCCGCACGATGGGTCTCAACGTCCAGCGCACCCGCACGCTGCTGTTCCTCTCCACGGTCCTGCTCGCAGGCACCGTCACGGCCTTCTGCGGCCCGGTAGGATTCATCGGACTGGCCGTGCCGCACCTCGCGCGCATGCTCTTCGCCAGCGCCGACCACCGCGTCCTGATGCCCGCGTCGATGCTTTCGGGCGCCGCCCTGCTGCTGGTCTGCGACCTTATTTCCAAATCGCTGGCCCTCCCGATCAACACCGTCACGGCCCTGATGGGCATCCCTGTGGTGATCGTCGTGGTCGTCCGCAACCGCAATCTCTTCTGAAATGAGCATCGCCCTACGCCATATCACCCTCGCCTACGGCCGGCGCATCCTGCTGCGCGACGTCTCGGCCTCGGTCCCTCCGGGATCGCTCACGGCCCTGATCGGCCGCAACGGCACCGGCAAGAGCACCCTGCTGCGGGCCGTCGCCGGTCTGGGCGCCGCCGCGTCCGGCGGGATCGAACTCTGCGGCAAACCCCTCGCGGCGCTCACCCCGCTCCAGCGGGCTTCGACCGTCAGTTTCGTCACCACCGACAAGGTGCGCATCGCCAACCTCGCCTGCGAAGACGTCGTGGCCCTCGGCCGCGCCCCCTACACCAACTGGATCGGACGCATGCAGGAGACCGACCGCGACATCGTGGCCCGTTCGCTCCGGCTGGTCGGCATGGAGGCTTTCGCCCGCAAAACGATGGACCGCATGTCCGACGGCGAATGCCAGCGCATCCTGATCGCCCGTGCGCTGGCGCAGGACACCCCCGTGATCCTGCTCGACGAACCCACCGCCTTCCTCGACCTGCCGAACCGTTACGAACTGGCGACGCTGCTGCGCTGTCTGGCCCACGACGAGGGCAAATGCATCCTCTTCTCGACACACGACCTCGACGTCGCACTGGGATTGTGCGACGCCGTCGCACTGATCGACACGCCCGACCTGCACTGCCTTCCCGCCTCCGACATGGCCTCCAGCGGCCATATCGAGCGGCTTTTCGCCGGCGCCGGCATCTCGTTCGACCCCGCGACACTGACGATCCGGCTCACAAAAAAGTAACGAATTCAATATTTTTCGGCTTTTTTTTTGTTCGACTCACTTTTTTGTTTACCTTTGCACCGCTAAAGTTACCCTTACAAGGGGCAGCAATAGTGGTAAAGGCCCATTCGTCTATCGGTTAGGACGCAAGATTTTCATTCTTGAAAGAGGAGTTCGACTCTCCTATGGGCTACTAACGAGGAGACCTGCGGGCCGGCACGAAACCAGAGAGGGGAGGCGAATCCCGGAACTTCGGAAGGCCGCAAAGCAGACGGCGGCATGCGGATCTCTACGGGTGATACTTTTCGAGGAGCGGACCGAGCGTCTATCCACACGCAGCCACGGCTGTTTACCGATTTAGCAACTGAAAAAGTAAAAAATAAAAAACAGGAATTATGGCAAACCATAAGTCATCGAAAAAGCGAATTCGTCAGACGCTGACCAAGCGCGCCCACAACCGTCTTTACCACAAGACGGCACGCAATGCCGTGAAAGCGCTCCGCAGCACCACGGAGAAGAGCGCCGCCGAGGCCCTGCTTCCCAAGGTAACCGCCATGCTGGACAAACTTGCAAAGCACAACATCGTGCACAAGAACAAGGCCGCCAACCTCAAAAGCGCCATCCAGCTGCACGTGAACGCGCTCTAAGCCGCTTCGCCCGAATTTAAAGCCGCCCGACGAAGGCGGCTTTTTCATTTTCATCTCCCCGCCCGCTCTTTCGCATCACCGCTTCCGGAAACACCCCGCACCGCCTCCTCGCCGCAGTCCAGCCGCCGCACCGCCGCTGTCCGACATCCCGACATCCCGACATCCCGACATACACCGTCAAAAAAAGCCGTCCGCACACCTGCGGACGGCCCGTTCTCCAACCGTATCGGGAAATCCCCGCACGAGTTACTCTTTCTCGGCAAACCCCTGCGCCCGCAGCCGGATATCCGACCCGTCGGGCGTCACCAGATAGGCCCCGGTCGATTCGGGCGTGATATGGCCGATGACGTCGACGCATCCCATCTTCATCACCTGCTCCTGCATCGCCAGCGGCACCGTGAAGAGCAGTTCGTGATCCTCCCCGCCGTTCAGGGCCGCCACCACGGGATCGGCGTGCAGCTCCTCGGCCAGCGCATACGTCTGCTTGGCGATCGGAATCCGGTCCAGATAAATCCGCACCCCGCACTTCGAGGCCTTGCAAATCTGCAGCAGGTCGCTGGCCAGTCCGTCCGACAGGTCGATCATCGACGTCGGAACGATGCCCTCCTCCGCCAACGCATCCACAATGTCCCTGCGCAGACGGGGTTTGAGGTATTTTTCGAGCAGGTACTCATATCCCCCGAACTTCGGTTCGGGATTCTCCACGTCCGCCAACACGCGCTTCTCGCGCTCCAGCAGCCGCAGCCCCATGTAGGCCGCTCCGAGGTTGCCCGAAATGCAGATCAGGTCGTTCTGCTGCGCTCCGCCGCGCGACACGATCCGCTCCTTGGGGGCATGCCCTGCCGCCGTCAGGCTCAGCACCAGCCCCGTCACCGAAGCCTTCGTGTCTCCTCCGACCAGATCGATCCCCTGCTCCCTGCAGGCGAAAGCGATCCCTTCGTAAAGCTCCTGCAACGCCTCGACCGACATCTTGGCCGACACGCCCAGCGACACCATCAGCTGCGAAGGCCGGGCGTTCATCGCCAGAATATCGCTTCCGGCCACCGTCACGGCCTTGTAACCCAGATGCTTGAGCGGGAAATAGGTCAGGTCGAAATCGACGCCTTCCGTCAGCAGGTCCGTCGAACAGAGCACGGCTTCGCCCGCAGGAGGCAGTATGACGGCCGCGTCGTCGCCCGCGGCCCGCAGCGTCGAGTCGTTCGTCGGCTCGAACCCGCTGGTCAGCAGGTCTATCAGGCCGAACTCTCCCAATTCGGCGATTTCGGTACGTCGTTTCTTTTCCATATTATAAATTTTTTTACAAAATTAGGGAATCTTTGCTCTTTCCCAAAAATTTAACGTATTTTTGTCCGGTAAATCCCAAAAACGGTTTCTATAATGATAAACATCGTCTTATTCGGTGCGCCGGGCTGCGGGAAAGGCACGCAGGCGCAACGGCTGAAAGCACACTACGGCATCGAGCACGTCTCGACGGGCGAGGTTATCCGCGACGAGATCCGCCGCGGCACGGAACTCGGACGCAGTATGGAATCCTACATCAAAGCGGGCAAACTGGCCCCGGACCAGATCGTCATCGGCATGATCGCCAACTACGTCGCCGAACACAAGCACGCCAAGGGCTGCATTTTCGACGGTTTTCCCCGCACCACGGTTCAGGCCGAGGAGTTCGACAAAATCCTCGCCGGACACGGTCTTCAGGTCGACATCATGATCGACATCCACGTTCCCGAAGAGGAGCTGATCCAGCGCATCCTGCTCCGCGGCAAGGATTCGGGCCGCGCGGACGACGCCTCCGAGGAGGTCATCCGCGGCCGTCTCGACGTCTACCGCCAGCAGACGGCCGTCGTGTCGGACTACTACGCCGCACAAGGCAAATACGCATCGGTAAACGGCACGGGCACGATGGACGACGTCTTCGCCCGCATCACCGACGTCATCGCCCAACTCTAACCGCAGCGACCCCAGACACAAATCCGGAGCGCACGATGCGTTCCGGATTTTTCTTGTCTACCGCAGCTTTCTCCCGCTCCGCCGTCCTCCCTGCCCCCCCCGGCTGACCTCCCGCAGTCCGACATCTCCGCCACACCCCGTCGCCATAACCCACCCCAATCCCCCGTTCCTCGGTCCGCTCCCGCCGTCCACCCTTACACGGCCCGCCCCTCACGGCCCTGCCACCCTCACACGGCCCAGCCCCCACATGCGGCCCTGCCCCTGCATAAAAACGCCCCGCCCCGGCACCACGTTTCCTTTTTTTCGTTATATTTGCAATCAAGGCGTTATGGTGACGCCTTATCCCACTTAAATTTTTAATACCATGAAAAAATCCTTACTCTACGCAACGCTCCTCTGCGCAGGATTCTATGCGGCATCCTGTTCCGACAACGAGGGGGGGGGAAAGAGCCTGACCCCGCACCCGAATATTTTCGGGTAGCCTTCGACGGCCCCGCACTGGCGGCCGAACTCAACACCGACTTCACGGCATTCTGCCGAAAGTACGCCGAATACGTCTCCGATCCCGCCGCAAACGCCTTCTCCGCGCATCCGTCGTCCGCCGCTCCGAGCATGAACATGCCCCAGCAGCCCTCCGTCTTCTACTTGGGCAGCTACCTCAAAACCCCGACCGACAGCATCCTGCTCACCCTCTGCGTCGAAAAGGACGATTACGACAACGTGAAAACGATCACGGCCGCACCCGAAGATCCGGCCAAATCCCTCGACGTGTGGCAATACTGCCTGACCTCCGCCGAAGCGCTCCGTCTGGGCACGTTCCTCGGCACCAAATACAAAAGCCCCTCTTCGTCGGGCGTATTCCAGACCATCGACGACACCCTGAACCACATCGCCCAGCACGGCACCGCCGAAACGCTCGCCTGCACGATCTTCGGCGTCGTTCCGCAGGCCGCATACGCCGTCTTCCAACTCGACAACGGGACCTTCTCCGCCCGGCTCATGAACAGCTACCTTAAGCTGGACTATCCCGCGATGCGCCGCTGGCTCGGCGGCGACCACGCCGCCTTCGCTGCGGAGTACTACGTTCTGGGCAACAAGATCAACGCCTTCGGCGACCTCTACGTCTACTTCTACTATGCCAAGGACGCCGCCGGCAACACCTTCACCGTCGACGTACACGCCGACAAGAACGGCGAGAAAATCTCCGAAATCGACGTCTACGTCAGCGCCGACCGCAACGACGCCGACAAGCAGCTGGCCATCTGGAAGGAATACGCCCGCGACTACGCGGACAAAGGTCTGGGCGCCTTCAAAGAGGCCTATACGACCGATTCGTGGGGCGACCGGAAAGAGACGTTCGCCGATCTTGCCGCAGCGGTCGCCCATGTCGAATCCAACGGCCGGCCGGGTCCCTTCGACGGCGGCATCATCGTCGTTTTCGAAGCCGACGGCGTCGCCACGAATCTGGTGATGAACCAGCAGTACATCTACCTGCTGATCAAGGACCCGAACTACAACGTCGAATAACCTCACACACAGCCGCAAACCCCTCCGGCAGACCGTCCCCGGCCCTCCGGAGCGAAATTAACCGGCCGAATGTCAAAAAAAGAGGCGCTTCCTTGCGGAGGTGCCTTTTTTTTCTTACATTTGCACCCGCTGAAAAGCGTAAATTAATTTAATTCCAACAATTATGAACAATTACGAAACCGTTTTCATTGTCACGCCGGTTCTGTCCGATGCTCAGGTTCAGGAGGTAGCTGACAAATTCCAAGGTGTCATCACCGAGAACGGCGGTCAGATTGTGAACAAGGAGTCGTGGGGCCTTCGCAAGCTCGCCTATCCTATTCAGAAGAAGACCACCGGTTTTTACTTCTTGGTAGAGTTCACGGGCGAAGGCTCGCTCATCGGTACGCTCGAAACGCAGTACCGCCGCGACGAGCGCATCATCCGTTTCTTAACATTCAAGCAGGACAAATTCGCCGTCGAGTATTCGGAGAAGCGTCGTGCAAAACTTTCTAACAAATCGGAGGAGTAAACCATGGCACAGGAGAACAAAGCACAGTCTGAAATCCGTTACCTCAACCCGGTGTCGGTAGACGTCAAGAAAAAGAAATACTGCCGCTTCAAGAAACTCGGCATCAGATACGTGGACTACAAGGACGGAGAGTTCCTGAAGAAGTTCCTCAACGAGCAGGGCAAGATCCTTCCCCGCCGCCTGACGGGTACTTCGCAGAAGTTCCAGAAGAAGGTCGCACAGGCCGTGAAGCGTGCGCGTCACCTCGCCATTCTGCCCTTCGTAACCGATTGCATGAAATAATTAAAGGAGGAAGAGACAATGGAAGTTATTCTGATCAAAGATATGGAAAATCTGGGTTACGCCAACGACATCGTGAACGTAAAACCCGGTTACGCGAACAACTACCTGATCCCTCAGGGTTACGCCAAGGCCGCCACTGCATCCGCCAAGAAGGTTCTCGCCGAGAATCTCCGCCAGCGCGCTCACAAGGACGCCAAGATCCTCGCCGACGCTCAGGCGCTCGCCGAGACCATCGCCAACCTGCCGCTGTCGCTGGCCGTGAAGGCCGAGGAGGGCAAACTCTTCGGTACGGTTACCGCCGCCGATCTGGCCGAGGCGCTTGCCGCCAAGGGCATCGAGCTCGACCGCAAGGTGATCGTCGTTGACGCCATCAAGACCGTCGGCGAATACGAGGCTGTCGCCAAACTCCACAAGGAGGTCAAGGCAGTCATCAAATTCTCGGTTACCGCCGCCGAATAATCCGGGGACGGAAGACCTGCCACCGGGTGCGGCGACAATCCCGGCAACGGGGTCCGAGTCCGGCAAGACAAGTAAAAAGGAGAGCTTCAGGCTCTCCTTTTTCATTTTCGCCGGCGCTCCTTTTCCATTTCGGCCAGTTCCCGGCTCCGCCCCGGCATTTGCACCTCTTCCGCATCCGTTTCTCTACACTCCCCCAATCCCCCTTTACCTTCCACCGAATTTCACTCCGGACGCCATCCTGAGCCCCGGCCACACCGTAACCGCTTGCGCCAGCCGCCTCAGCACTCTTTCACTCCGTACTCTTCCCCGAACGTCCCAACGTCCCCTACAGCTCCGGCTTCCGCCGGCGCCCTAATGCGGCGCGGCCGTCGGCGGATCTACATGCCGCGGCGGCACCGAGTAGGAGCGGAGCACCAGCCCCACCCCGACGAAGATCACCAAGGCGAAAATCACCGTGTCGGCGTGCAGTTTGTCAAGTCCCATGCCCACCGAAATGGCGATCGCCAGCACGGGCTGCAAATAGGTGTATATGCTCGACACCGTCGCGGGCACGCTCTTCAGCGCATAGTTGAGCATCAGGTTGGGCAGATAGGTCGGCACCGTCAGCACGAACAGCGTCGGGAAAAGCGCATGCTTCGCAATGGCGGCGTAATCCGTATGAACGATCTCTTTCAGGCCGAACGGCAGGGCGGCGACCGCCGCCACGCAGTAAAGCCACCTCAGCACTGTCGTAATCCGGTATTTGGCGATCAGCCGCTTGAACCACACCATGTAGAGCGACGTAACGCAGGCGCAGAGCAGAATCATCACGTTGCCCCAGAGGTGCGAATGCTGGTGCGACGACGACGCGCCCGCCAGCACCACGGCCACGGCTCCCGCCATGCCGAGCACCAGCCCCGCGATCTTCAATTTCGTGAAACGGTCCATCCCCAGCAGCACCGAGAGCAGCAGCACCAGCAGCGGCACGATGGTATCGATGATCGAACCGTCGATGGGCGAAGTCATCGAAAGGCCGTACATGATGAACACCTTGCGCAGGACGCCGATCAGCAGCGCGGCGCCGATCAGCTTCCGCACATCGGCCTTCTCGACCTTTTCGGCCTTCTGCCACAACAGCGGCACCAGCGAGAAGAGCGCCGTCGCGATCAGCGACCCGGAGACCATCGCCATCGGATGGACGTAACGCGGCAGCACGATGTTGTAAAAAGGGTAGTCCATGGCCCATACGATATTGCAAATCAGCAGGGCGATGTGGGGCTTGAATCTGTTCATCCTTTCGGGGTTTATCCCGCCCAAAAACAAAAACAGTGCCCGTCCGCCGTCCCCGTCTCCTTTCGCGGCATGCCGCCCGCCGCACACCCGAAAGGCCGTCCGTCGCCCGCCGCGCCCTGCTCGCCCCACCCTGCGAAGTGCGGCGCCGGAGGCGGCTGGCACGGAAGTTGTTTTTTAAAGACCGATTTTGCTGCAGCCGCAGCCCCCTTGCACGTTAAAAACTTTAAAACGAAACGTTATGAACACCAAGAGAAACAAAAACACCGATTCGCCCCACTTCCGCGAATTCTTCCTCGACCAGATCAAAGACGTCTACTGGGCCGAGAAACACCTTTCGTCCGGACTCAAAAAGATGAAAAAGGCCGCCACCAGCCCGAAGCTGGCCGCCGCTTTCGAGAAACACATCGAGGAGACCGCAGGCCAGATCGAACGGCTGAAGCGGGTTTTCGAACTGCTGGGCAAAACCCCGCAGGCCAAGAAGTGCGAAGCCATGGAAGGACTTGTCTCCGAGGCCGAAAGCATGATCGAGGACACCCGGAAAGACTCCTATACACGGGATGCGGGCCTTATTCTGGCCGCCCAGAAAGCCGAACATTACGAGATCGCCTCGTACGGCACGCTGAAAGTCTTCGCAGAGATGATGGGCGAGACCGAAATCGCCCGCGAACTGGGCATGATCCTCAAAGAGGAGGTCTCCACCGACTCGCTGCTCTCGTGTCTGGCCGAAGAGGATGTGAACGAAATGGCCGTGGCCGAATAATGCCCGCCCTCAGGGCCGGAAAGGCCGGACCTCCGGCCCGACTATAACGATTTTCCCCTGCCGCAACGATCTGCGGCAGGGGAAAATCGCTTCCGGGCCTTTCCCGGTCACTGCGTCGGGCCGTCACCGCCGCTGCGAAGGGACTTCGAACGTGGCCGGAGACGCGCCGTCGATCTTTTCGCCCCGGTAATAGACGCTCCACGCATCCTTTCCATACCCTTTGCCGATATTTTCGAACGACGAAGCCGATGCGCCGCCGACTTTGCGGCCCTGAAAAAACACCGTCCATGCATCCTTTCCGTATCCCCCGCCGAGACTGACGAACGAACCGGCCGCAGCCCCTTCCACCTCGCGCTCCCGGTAATAGACCGTCCAGCTGTCTTTGGAATAGCCGCCGCCCAGCGTCCGGGTCATCTTCGCATTCGCACGCTGCCGCTCCCCGTACAGATAGGTATTCCAATTATCCCTGCCGCGTCCCTTTCCCAGACTCTCGAACGACGAAGCCGAAGCGCCCTTTACCTCTTCACCGCAGTAAAACACCTTCCAGTTGTCCTTGCCGTAGCCGTCCCCCAGATCGACGAACGACGAAGCCGAAGCCCCCTCGACCTTCAGCCCCCGGTAATAAACCGTCCAGCTGTCCTTGGAATACCCTTCGGGCCTTCTGTCCCGCCCCGGATGCACGCCGCCGTGCCGGGCAGCGCTCACCTGAGCGAAACACGCATCCCCGCCCGACAGAAGCGCGAAGGCGGACAGCAAAACCACTATCATTTTTTTCATAATACAGCCGTCAGTTAGTTTTTACTATTCAAACCCCAAATATACCCGCTTATTGCGCCGCGCCCAAGGAATCCGCCGAAAAATTCACCCGCCGCCACCGATTCGCAGCCATCAAGAGACTTTCGACTGACGAGAGATGTCCGACCGACGAGAGATTTCCAAACGACAAGAGATTTCCGAACAACCGGAAACCGTCTTCTCACAACCGCCCCCGACAAAAAAAGTCCGCAGGCTCACACCTGCGGACTTTCGCCTATATCGGACGGAACGCAGCCGTCCCGCCCTCTCTTCCGGGGATTACTCCTCGGTCTCTTCCTTGGCAGCGGCTTTCTTGGCGTTCTTCGCCTCGGCAGCCTCCATGGCGCTCTTCAGAGCGGCCAGACCTGCGATATCGCCCAGCGTCGTCTTCTCAACCGAAGCGTTGATCTTCTTCACGGTCGATTTCGTCGCGTCGGCAGCGGCACGCTTCTCAGCCTTCTCGGCTGCAACCTCGGCGCGCTTGGCCTCCTCGTACGTACGAAGATGCGAAAGGGTGATACGCTTGGTAGCCTTCGAGAACTCGATCACCTTGAAATCGAGCTTGTCGCCGGCCTTCGGCGTGGTGCCGTCCTCCTTGGTGAGCTGACGTGCGGGGCAGAAGCCCTCGATGTTCTCGCCCAGAGCGACCACTGCGCCCTTGTCGGTCATCTCGGTAATCGTACCCTCGTGAATGCTGTCCACCGAGAACTGGTTTTCGAACTCGTTCCACGGGTTCTCCTCCAGCTGCTTGTGGCCCAGCGACAGACGACGGTTCTCCTTGTCGATCTCCAGCACCACGACCTCGATATCCGCGCCTACCGACGTGAATTCGCCGGGGTGCTTCACCTTCTTGGTCCAGCTCAGGTCCGAAATGTGGATCAGGCCGTCGATACCCTCCTCGATCTCTACGAAGATACCGAAGTTGGTGAAGTTGCGAACCTTGGCCGTGCACTTCGTGCCCACGGGATATTTGGTTTCGATATTCTCCCACGGATCGGGCGTGAGCTGCTTGATGCCGAGCGACATTTTGCGCTCCTCACGGTCGAGCGTCAGGATAACGGCCTCGACCTCGTCGCCGACCTTCATGAACTCCTGCGCCGAACGCAGATGCTGGCTCCACGACATCTCCGACACGTGGATCAGACCCTCCACGCCGGGAGCGATCTCCACGAACGCGCCGTAATCGGCCATCACGACCACGCGGCCCTTGACCTTGTCGCCGACCTTGAGGTTCTGGTCGAGCGCCTCCCACGGATGAGCCGTAAGCTGCTTCAGCCCCAGTGCGATACGCTTCTTGGCGTCGTCGAAGTCGAGGATCACGACCTGAATCTTCTGGTCGAGCGCCACGATCTCTTCGGGATGGTTCACGCGGCCCCACGAAAGGTCCGTGATGTGGATCAGACCGTCCACACCGCCCAGATCGACGAATACGCCGTACGAAGTGATGTTCTTGACGGTACCTTCGAGAATCTGGCCTTTTTCGAGTTTCGACATGATGACCTGCTTCTGGGCCTCAAGCTCGGCCTCGATGAGCGCCTTGTGCGAAACGACCACGTTGCGGAACTCCTGATTGATCTTGACGACCTTGAATTCCATGGTCTTGTCCACGTATACGTCGTAGTCGCGGATCGGCTTCACGTCGATCTGCGAACCGGGCAGGAACGCCTCGATGCCGAATACGTCTACGATCATACCGCCCTTGGTGCGGCACTTGATGTAACCCTTGATGATTTCGTCCTTTTCGAGGGCCTCGTTCACACGGTCCCACGACTTGAGCTGACGGGCCTTCTTGTGCGAAAGGGCCAGCTGGCCGTTCTTGTCCTCGGCCGACTCGACATACACTTCGATTTTGTCGCCCACCGCCAGATCGGGGTTGTAACGGAACTCGGAAACGGGGATGACGCCCTCGCTTTTGTAGCCGATGTTCACAAGAACCTCACGCTTGGTTATGCCGGTTACGGTACCTTCCACGACTTCGCCGACATTGACGTTCGAAAGCGTCTTGTCATACGCTTCGGCAATCTCCTCCTTGGGCTGCGAATAGACGCCCAGATCGTTTTCAAATGCGTTCCAGTCGAAATTCTCGTTTGCGACTACAGTTTTCGTTTCTTCCATAACGGAAATACTTTGTGCGATACAATCGCTCGTTAAATGATTAATAATGAAATTCATAGCCCCTCATTCGCGCCTCGTGCGCGCATACGGGGAGTGCAAAGATACTCTTTTCAACTGAAAAAATGAAAGATTGAGCGCAAAAAATCGCTTACCGACAGTTTTTTACACCTCCCGGCCTCGGACACGCCCCCGGACGACTCCGCCGCCGCGCCCGCACACCTTCCGGCCAACCGGTCGCGCAGCCGGGACACCGCCGCAAATGCTTTTCCCGCCCGTCGCAGGCCCGCGGTCACAAACCACTGTTCCGTCCGGACGCAGACCGTCCCGTCCGCAGGCCTACTTCCGCCGCACCCGCTGCCGCGGCGTGTTGTCGATCCGGAGCGGAGAGTCCTCCTCCAGCTCTTCGAGCAGAATCCCGGTCACATCCTCTTCGGTAATCTTGCCGTCGGTGTAATTCAGGTCGTTGTAATTCTTGTAGACGTAATCGCTGACGGCGACCGTGTAGACCTTCCCTTCGCGCAGCTTGGGGAACTCCACGTCGAGCGCATTGTCCGCCTGATCGGTAACGATCACATAGGGCGTTGTCGAAATCAGGTCGATGCGGTGCGCCTCCTTGACGTTCACCGGATCGTTGTATTTCGAAACGATCATCCGCCGCATATCCGCCGGCGTCATCTTCATCTCGGCCACCAGCGTCCCGAACGGCTCCAGCCCGTATACGCTGGCCGCGCTCACGCCGCCCGCGGGAATCGAGTCGAGCCGCACGCCCCCGATATGGTAGAATCCGATCTCGGCGTCGATCCCGTCGGCCACCGCCCCGGCCATCCAGTTCGCCAGCCCCCACTTGTTCGCGGCGTTCCCGAACCCGCCCATCGGTCTGTTCAGCTCCGGATTGGCGTAACAGGCGTCCACCTGCTTCTGGAAAACAGGATCAGGCTCGTAACCGGCCAGCGGCACGAGCCGGAAATCCACGCCGGCGACCTTCTTGCCCTTCATGCGTATCGTCGTGACGCCTATGTTCCGCAGGTCCTTCCCCGTCTGCGTGAGCAGCGTGCCGCCGATCAGCGTATCGACCTCTTCGTGCGTGTGCCCGCCGATCACCACGTCGTACTGCGAAGCGCCCCCGGCGAGCAGTTCCCGGTCGCGGTCGTCGCCCATGTGCGAAACGAGCACCAGCACGTCGCACTTCGGGCGCAGCTCGGCGGCGTATTTCAACGCCATCCGCTGCGGATCGGGAAAGGTCAGCCCCGCGAAGCTCGACGCATTGCCCGCCGGATGCCCCGGCCCCTCGTAGTTGGTCACCACGCCGACGAACCCGATGCGGAGTCCGCCCTCTTCGAGCACCGTGTAAGGCGGCAGCGGGGGAAAGGAGCAGGTGTCGCTCACTACATTGGCGCACACCACCTCGAAATCCATGCTGTCTATCATCCGTCCCAGAAACGCCTGCCCGTGGTCGAATTCGTGGTTGCCGAGCGTCGCCACATCATACCCCAGCCCGTTCATCAGCGCGATCATCGGCATCCCCGGCGTCGCCGCCCGGTCTACGTAGGCGTTTCCCGTCCAGCGGTCGCCGGCGTCGACCAGCACCACCAGCTGCGCCGTGTCGCGGCACGCCTCGACGGCCGCCGCCAGACGCGGAAAGTGCTGGATTTTGGCGTGCATGTCGTTCGTCGACAGCAAAACGAGCGTCCGCTCGCGGGGGGCGCAGGCCGCCGCGATCGCCGCCGTGACGATCAGAACCGTGCGGAGTATTCTTTCCATAATATCGATTTTGAGTTTGTCAAAGTTACAAATAATTCATATCTTTACACTTCATTCAGCAGAAAAACTTATGACAGACAGCATCAAAGTCATATGCGACAACCTCGGAGGTCCGATCCGGGTGGCGATGGGCACCCCGCTCTCCGACGTGGCCGCACGGCTGACGCCGGGACGCTACCCGTTCCTCGCGGCGTTCGTGAACAACCGCATCAAGGAGCTCAACTACAAAATATATACCCCGGTGACGGTCCGCTTCGTGGACATCACCGACTTCGCGGGCATCCGCGTCTACCAGCGCACCTCGTGGTTCATTCTCCAGAAGGCCGCGCGCACGCTCTTTCCGGGACATACGCTCCATATCCGCCACTCGATGGGCCAGAGCGGGTTCTACTGCGAGCTTGAAGGGCTCGACGAATTCACCCACGAACAGGCCGCGGCGCTCGAAGGGCACATGCGCGAAGTGGTGGCGCAGAACCTCCCCATCGAACGCACCAAGGTGCTCACGAGCGAACTCCGCGCCATCTACGCCGAACAGGGCTTCGACGACAAGACGGCGCTGCTCGACACCCGTCCGCGGCTCTACAGCGACCTGTACACGCTGGACGGCACGGCCGGCTACTTCTACGGCGCGCTGGCCCCCTCGACGGGCTACATCGACCGCTTCTGCATCGAACCCTACTACAAGGGCTTCTATCTGGCCCTGCCCCTGCGGACGAACCCCGGCGTGCTCAACAAGAACGTCCAGCAGGAGAAGATGTTCGGCATTTTTCAGGAGTACCAGTCATGGGTCCGGATCATGGGCGTCCCCACCGTGGGCGACGTCAATTCGAAGGTGCTCGCGGGCGACGCCGGCGGCATGATAAAACTCGCCGAAGCGTTCCACGAACGCAAATTCGCATGGGTCGCCGACACCATCTACGACGCCAACCTCTCGCGCGGCGTGCGCATCGTGCTGATCTCCGGTCCCTCGTCGAGCGGCAAGACCACCTCGGCCAAGCGGCTGGGCATCCAGCTGGGCGTGCTGGGGCTGAAACCGGTGCTGATCTCGCTCGACGACTACTTCGTGGACCGCGAAAAGACCCCGAAGGACGTCGACGGCGAGTATGACTACGAAGCGCTCGAAGCCATCGACCTCGAACTGTTCAACGACCACCTCCGCCGCCTGATGCGCGGCGAGAGCGTCGATATTCCGCGCTACAACTTCATCACGGGACGCCGCATGCAGCACAACGACCCGCTGACGCTCGACGAGCGTTCGATTCTGATCGTTGAGGGTATCCACGGACTCAATCCCCGTCTCACGCCGGGCGTTCCCGAAGAGCAGAAGTTCCGCATCTACATCTCCTGCTTCACGTCGGTGGCGATGGACAACCTCTCGCGCATCGCCACCACCGACAACCGCCTGCTGCGCCGCCTGACGCGCGACTACCGGCAGCGGGGCGCCGACGCGCTGGCCACGCTCTCGCGCTGGGCCTCGGTCCGCCGCGGCGAGGAGAAGCACATCTTCCCCTATCAGGAGAACGCCGACGTCATGCTCAACTCGTCGCTCTTCTACGAGATTTCGGTCCTGCGCCCCTTCGCCGAGAAAATCCTCCGCGAAGTGCCCGACACGGTGCCCGAATACGACGAAGCGCGCCGCATGCTGAAGTTCCTCGACAACTTCATCCCCATCCCGCCCGACGAGATTCCGCCCACCTCGATCCTGCGCGAATTCATCGGCGGCAGCAGTTTTCAATATTGAGAATCGTCCGCACGCCCCGGCGTCACCCGGACGCAAACCATGCAAGACAATAAACGACCGCCCGGTTCCGACCCGGTCCCGAAACGATAATTCCGCCGCACCGCGGCGCCAAGTCCCCATAACTTCATACAACTAACAGATATGTTCGACAAATTTTCCGAACGCCACATCGGCGTCAGCAACGAAAAGGAGCTCAAAGCCATGCTCGAAACGATCGGCGTCAAGTCGGTCGACGAGCTGATCTCGCAGGTCATTCCGCACTCCATCCGGCTCAAGAAACCGCTCGCGCTGCCCGCGGAGGGCATGAGCGAGTACGAATTCGCAGGCCACATCCGCGCTCTGGCCGAGCGCAACCGCTGCCTGCGGTCGTTCATCGGCATGGGCTACTACCCCTGCGCGGTTCCCGCCGCCGTCACGCGCAACGTCTTCGAGAATCCCGCGTGGTACACCTCCTATACGCCCTATCAGGCCGAGATTTCGCAGGGCCGCCTCGAAGCGCTGCTGAACTTCCAGACCGCCGTGATCTCGCTCACGGGCATGGAGATCGGCAACTGCTCGCTGCTGGACGAGGCCACCGCCGCCGCCGAAGCGATGCTGATGATGTTCGCCCTGCGCTCGCGCGAAGCCGTCAGGGAGGGCCGCAACCAGCTCTTCGTCGACCGCAACATCTTCCCGCAGACGCTCGACGTGCTGCTCACCCGCAGCGAACCCTTCGGCATCGAACTGATCGTCGACGAATACGACGAATACAGCTTCACGGGCAAGGAGTTCGGCGCCATCGTCCAGTATCCGGCCGCCAACGGCGCCGTGCGCGACTACGCGGACTTCACGGCCGCCGCCCACGCCAAGGGCGCGCTGGTCACGGCCGTCGCCGACCTGCTGGCGCTGGCGCTTCTGAAAGCCCCCGGCGAATGGGGCGCCGACATCGCCGTCGGCTCGACCCAGCGTCTGGGCACCCCGATGGGGCTGGGCGGTCCGAGCGCGGGCTACATGACCACGCGCGAAGCCTTCAAGCGCAACATGCCGGGCCGCATCATCGGCGTCTCGGTGGACCGTCTGGGCAACCGGGCGCTGCGCATGGCGCTCCAGATGCGCGAACAGCACATCAAGCGCGAGCGCGCCACGTCGAACATCTGCACCGCCTCGGCGCTGATGGCCTCGATGGTGGGCTTCTACTGCGTCTACAACGGTCCCGAAGGGCTGAAGCGCGCCGCCGACACGGCCCATCTGGCCGCTGCAACGGTAGCCAAGGCGCTCGAAGCGATGGACTACAAACTCGCCGCAACGGCCTATTTCGACACGCTCGAAGTCGCCGCCGAAGCCGCCGTCGTACAGTCGCTGGCGCTCGAAAGCGGCATCAACTTCTTCTACCCGACCGAAGGTTCGGTGCGCATGTCGTTCGACGAAGTCACGACTCCGGAGGAGATCGCCGAAGTCATCCGCATCTTCGCCGCCGCCAAAGGCAAGAAAGCCAAGGCCGTAAAGCCCGTCACCGAAAGCAACGTCCCGGCCGGCCTGCGCCGCCGTTCGGCCTACCTGACCGAACCGGTCTTCAACGCCTACCGTTCGGAAAGCGCCCTGATGCGCTACATCAAACAGCTGGAACTGCGCGACATATCGCTGGCCAACTCGATGATCTCTTTAGGTTCGTGCACCATGAAGCTCAACGCCGCGGCGCTCATGCAGCCCCTTTCGCTGGCCGGCTTCCAGAACATGCACCCCTTCGCCCCGGCGGATCAGGCCGAGGGTTACATGCAGTTGATCACGGAGTTGGAAAACGATCTGGCGACGATCACGGGCTTCGCGGCCTCGTCGCTGCAGCCCAATTCGGGCGCGGCGGGCGAGTACACGGGGCTGATGGTGATCCGCGCCTACCACCAGAGCCGCGGACAGGGCTACCGCAACGTCGTGCTGATCCCGGCGTCGGCCCACGGCACCAACCCCGCGTCGGCCGCCATGGCGGGCATGAAGATCGTCACCGTGGCGTGCGACGCCAACGGCAACATCGACGTGGAGGACCTCGAAGCCAAGGCCAAGGAGTACAGTTCGGAGTTGTGCGGCCTGATGGTGACCTATCCCTCGACGCACGGGGTGTTCGAAAGCCGCATCCGCGAAATCGTGGACGCCGTACACGACGCGGGCGGACAGGTCTACATGGACGGCGCCAACATGAACGCGCAGGTGGGCCTGACCAATCCGGGCTACATCGGCGCCGACGTCTGCCACCTCAACCTGCACAAGACCTTCGCCATGCCCCACGGCGGCGGCGGTCCGGGCGTGGGTCCGATCTGCGTCGCCGAGCACCTCAAAGCCTTCCTCCCCTCGCATTCGGTTATGGCGACGGGCGGCGACGAAGGCATCACCGCCGTGGCATCGGCTCCTTGGGGCTCCGCACTGCTGCTGCCCATAACCTACGGTTATATCATGATGCTGGGTGAAGCCGGACTGCGCCGCGCTACGGAAATGGCGATCGTCAACGCCAACTACATGTCCGCCGCGCTCGCATCGGAGTTCAGAACCTACTATTCGGGCGAGACGGGCCGCGTGGGTCACGAGATGATCCTCGACCTGACCAACTTCAAGAAGGACTACAACATCGACTGCGGCGACATCGCCCACCGGCTGATGGACTACGGATTCCATGCCCCGACGCTCTCGTTCCCCGTGCACGAGACGCTGATGGTCGAGCCGACCGAATCGGAGCCGAAAGCCGAAATGGACCGCTTCATCGAAGCCCTCGTGTCGATCAAGCGCGAATGCGAAGCGGCCGTCGGACAGCCCGACAACGTGGTGGTCAATGCACCCCACACGGCCGTGGAGATCGCGGGCGAGTGGCAGCATCCCTACACCCGTCAGCAGGCGGTCTTCCCGCTCGAATGGGTGCGCCAAGCGAAGTTCTTCCCCTATGTTTCGAAGATCGACGCCGGCTACGGAGACCGCAACCTCTGCTGCAGGAATTGCGAATAAATCGTGAAAGCCGCGATTATTAAGGAATTATATGTAACTTTGCAGCCCGTACGGCGCGGATTCCGCCGCTGACGGAGCCGCCGGCCGGTTCGAAAGAACGGTCCCGGCAGCAGGCGGCGCAGCGCTGCAAGCCAACGTCCGGGTTCCGGCAGGCGCGTTTTTTGCCGTATGCGGAAGTAACCGCATGCAGAAAACAGGCAGGCAGAAACGGACAAGCCCCGCAAAGGCAGGCGGAGCGCGGAAACGCTCCGCGAACCAAGCCCCGCCGGAGGGAAATGCCGGGCGGAAATCCGGGCGGAAACGCAGACCGGGAACAACGGGCGGAAATACCCGGCGGGAACAACGAAAACGAAAAAACATTTTTTAACGAATTATTATGAAAGTAGAACAGAACAAAATGGTCGGCGTGGACTACAAGCTCACCGTCGACGGACAGATCGCAGACCAGTCGCGTCCGGGCCAGCCGCTCGAATTTATCTTCGGAACAGGCATGCTGCTCCCCAAATTCGAAGAGGCGATTCTGGGCAAGGAGGTCGGCGAAGCCGTCTCGTTTACCCTTGAGCCGAAGGACGGTTACGGCGAACTGATCGCCGACGCCGTGGTAGACCTGCCCAAAAACATATTCATGGTGGACGGCAAACTCGCCGAGGACATCCTCTTCGTGGGTTCGCAGGTTCCGATGAGCGACAATCAGGGCAACCGCATGATGGGCATCGTCAAGGAGGTCGGCGAGGAGACCGTGAAGATGGACTTCAACCACCCGATGGCCGGCAAGACGCTCAACTTCGACGTCGAGATCGTATCGGTGCGCGACGTAACGCCCGAAGACCTGCAGGGCGGCTGCTCGTGCGGAGACTGCGGAGACGACTGCGGCGGCGGTTGCGACCACGAAAAAGGGCACTGCGACTGCCACTGACAGAAAAGCGGGACTTGCAGAAGCCCCGCTTTTTTTAAAACCCCGAAACCGACTCTGCCATGACCCAGACCGAACTGCTGAAAATGATCGGCAGCGGCGCCGTACGAGACCTCGACCTGACGGGCCGCGAATTGAAGAACATCGATTTCAAAGGCTGCCGTGTGGAAAACGTGACATTCGACGAATGCACGCTCACGGAGTGCAATTTCGACGGCTGCGGAATGGAGCGCGTCTCCTTCCGCAAGGCCGTGCTGCGCAACTGCCGTTTCCGCAGGGCGAAGATCGCATGGAGCGACTTCCGCTACTGCGAGATCGAAAGGGCCACTTTCGAAGAGGCCGAAATCCGGTTCTGCGACCTTTACCGCGCCATGCTCACCGGAATCGTCATCATGCGCAAGGCTCGGATCGGAGAGACGAGCCTCTACTACGCCTACTTCGGCGAAGGGGTGAACATACGCCGCGAAAACATCGCCGGCGGCAGGCTGCTCCAGCAGGACCTCGACGCCTACAGGCAGTTTCTGATCGAATGGAACACCTCCGGCACGGGAGTCCGCCGGAACGACCGCGCCGAGCAGTCGGCGTGGAGTCCCGATGCGGCGCTGCATGCCCGCTGGGCCGACGCCGAGGAGATATACAAGAACTTCAACGGCTTGTGGACGGGCATCGGATTTCTGCGCGACGCGAACTGGGCCTACGTGAAGGGCCGCCGCATGGAACGCCGGCGCATGCTGGCCGACTGGCGCGGCGCACCGCTGTCGCGCAAACCCCAGCTGGCATGGAAAATAGCGACCAATACGCTGATGGACATCATGTTCGGCTACGGCGAGAGTCTCTTCCGCATGGTCACGACCTACGTGGTGCTGGTGCTCTTCTTCGCCTACGTCTTTCAGGGAAACGCTTCGCTGCCCTCCTACCTGCAGGCCTTCTGGATCAGTCTGAAGAACATGGCGGGCGTCGGTTCGGAGCAGCTCAGCGGCATATCCCCGCTGGTAGACATGCTCAACGTCGTCCAGACGACGATCGGCATCCTGCTCACCGGTATCTTCGGCTTCATCCTCGGCAACAAGATACGCAATCAGTAAAGCCGTGTTCACACTGCGCCAATACCTGACCACGCTGGCCGATACGCACGGCCTCACCCGGACGCTGGGCGAGATCGAGGTGTGCCGCGACGGAAAGGGGCGCATATGTTACTCGGCAGGCAACAGCGCCGTCGTATTCCGCATCCGCTGCGAAGGCCGCGTCCGCTCGCTGCGCTGTTACATGCACCATCCGCGCCATCTGGCGGAAATCTACGGCGAGAAGCTGCTGCCGCAGGAGCTTTTCATCTACACCTCGCCCGCAGGCGGCGTCTGGGTGGATGTGGTGCTGAGCGACTGGATCGAAGGCGTGACGCTTCACGAAGCGGTCGCCGCAGCCGCCGAGGCGGGCGACACGGCGCGGCTGAGGAGATTCGCCGCCGCATTCGACCGCATGGCCGCGGCGCTTACGGCGGACGACTGGGCGCACGGCGACCTGAAACCCGAAAACATCGTCGCGGACAACCGGGGACGGCTCCACCTGATCGATTTCGACGCCATGTTTCTGCCCGCCTTCGCAGGCCGGCACAGCCCGGAGCTGGGCACGGCGGCTTTCCAGCATCCCGCGCGCACGGTGCGGGATTTCGACGCTTCGCTCGACGACTATCCGGCGGCCCTGATCTCCACGGCGCTGCATGCGCTGGCGCTCGACCCGACGCTGTACGCCCGCTATTCCGAGGCCGACGGGCTGCTCTTCACGCCGCAGAAGATCGGGACCGACGCGGCGCTCTGCGAGGTGCTCGCACTCTTCGAGCGCAGGGGACTCGCGGCGCAGTACCGGATTGCACGGCTGCTCCGTTCGCCTTCGCTCCGGCTGCCGGGACTGCCGCAACTGCTGGCACTGGCGGCGGAAACAACGGAAACGGATGAAAGAACGGGACCTGAGGAAACGAAGAATACAGTGAATACGGCAACAACAGGGACAACCGGAGCCGGGGAAACAGCCGGATCAACAGGACCAAAGCGGGCAATGGGAGCGGAAGAAACGGCAGGCGGAAATTCCGGTCCAACAGACGCCCCTGCAGACAGCTCAGCGGACGGCTCGGCAGACGGCACGGCAGACGGCACAACAGAGGACCCAACAGAGGACCCAGCAGGCGACTCGGCAGACGGCACAACAGAGGACCCAACGGACGGCGCCGTCGCCGAAGCGGCCGAACTCTTCGTCGAAAACGGCCTGTGGGGCTACCGCACGCCGGAACAGGTCGTCGTGCCGCCGCTTTACGACTGCGGATTCGACTTCACCGAAGGGCTGGCGGCGGTGCGGCTCGGAGCGACATGGCACTATATCGACGGCGCGGGCCGGACCCGGATCAGCTGTCCGGGATGCGAAGCCGTGAAGCCGTTCCGCAACGGACGCGCCCCGGTCGTCCGCGGCGGAAGGCGGCTGGAGATCGACCGGGAGGGCCGCGAGTTTGATATTTAGCCTTAAATCGTTATATTTGCATCTGCTTAATACGACACCGATGCCTCAACTCAGATATATGACTCCGGCGGAGATTTCCGCCGCCGAATCCCTCGGATCTTCGGCCGAAGCATGGTCGCAGGTGAGGGTCTCCGAAGATTTCACGCCCTTCCAGCTGCTGCAAAGCCATCTGGAGGGGACGGTCGAGATCGGCTCCGGCGCGCGCATCATCCGTTCGCGCGTATGCAACTACCGGATCGGCGAGGACGCGCTCATAGAGGGCGTCACGGCTCTCGAATGCCGCCGCCGGAGCACGTTCGGCAACGGCGTGGGCGTAGCAACGATGAACGAGTGCGGGGGCCGCACGGTCAGGATATTCGACCGGATGTCGGCGCAGATAGCCTATCTGATGGCCGTCTACCGCCACCGGCCGCAGACCGTTGCGGCGCTGGAGCGCATGGTGGAGGCCTATGCCGAAGCGGGTGCGTCGGAGATGGGCAGCGTAGGCCGCAACACCCGCATCGTAGGCGCGAAATTCATCCGCGAAGTCCGCATCGGCGACGAAGTGTGCATCGACGGAGCGTCGATACTCGAAAACGGCACCGTCTGCGACGGGGCGCATATCGGCGTGGACGTCAAGGCCTATGACTTCATCGCCGCCGAGAAGGCGCACATCGACAACGGGTCGATCGTCGAACGCTGCTTCGTGGGCGAGAGCTGCCGGCTGGACAAGGCCTTCACGGCGGCCGAGTCGCTCTTTTTCGCAAACTCGCACTGCGAAAACGGGGAGGCGGCCTCGATCTTCGCGGGTCCCTACACCGTCTCGCACCACAAGTCGTCGCTCCTGATCGCCGGCATGTTCTCGTTCTTCAACGCCGGGAGCGGCTCCAACCAGAGCAACCACCTCTTCAAGAGCGGCGCCGTACACCAGTCGGTGCATCTGCGCGGCTGCAAGTTCGCCAGCGGAGCCTACATCATGTCGCCGGCGCTCGAAGGGGCCTTCACGATGATCATGGGGCACCACTCGTACCACCACGACACGTCGGCGTTTCCCTACTCCTACCTGATCGAGAAGGAGGGCCGCACGACGCTCATGCCGGGGGCGAACCTCACCAGCTACGGCGCCGTGCGCGACATCGAGAAGTGGCCGGCGCGCGACCGCCGCGAACGCAAACGCGACGTCATCAACTTCGAAGAATACAACCCCTACATAACCGAAGCGATGCTCAGGGCCGTGGACACGCTCCACACGCTGGCCGAAGAGGACCCCGACGCGCCGTCGTACGTCTACCGCAAGGCGGTCATCCGCGCCGCGGCCCTCAAACGGGGCATCGGCCTTTACAACAAATTCGTCGTCGCGGCGCTGGGCGCCATGCTCGACCGCGGCGAATCGGCCGCACGCTACGACGGCAGCGGCCGCTGGCTCGACGTGGCGGGGCAGTACGTCACCAAACGCGAGGTCGAAGCGATCCTCGACGCCGTAGACCGCGGCGAGCTGACAACGCCCGAAGAGGTGGACAACCGTTTCAGGGTCTTTTTCGTGCATTACGACGACTACGCCCACAGCTGGGCCGAAGGGATTTACGCCTCGCTGCTGGGGCGCGTGCCCACCGCGGCAGAGATCGGCGACGCGATCGAGGCGGGGCGCAACGCAAGGGAGGCGATGCGCCGCACGACCGACGCCGACCGCGAGCGCGACTGTTCGCTCGACATGGCCGTCAGCTACGGTCTGGACAGCGACGACGAGCGCGAAGTACGCGACGACTATTACTCGGTCCGGGGATTAAAATAGACGCAACATGTATACACAAAGCATCACACGCAACCACCGCACGGCATTCATATTGGCCATAGACTGTTCGGGATCGATGGCCGAAAGCATCCTCTTCCGGGGACGCAGGCTCACCAAGGCCGAGGCGGTGGCAGGCATCACCAACGACCTGCTGTTCGAGCTGGTAGAACGCGCCCGCCGCAGCGACGGCATACGCGACTATTACGACATCGCCGTGATCGGCTATTCGGGCGACGACGAGGTGCGCTCGCTGCTGCCCGACGGCGAAGAGCTGGTGCCGGTGAGCGCCCTCGCGGCGCGGGAGATGCCGGTGCGTACGGAGGTGATCGAACACCGTCTTCCCGACGGCAGCATCGCCCTGCGCGAGATTCCCGCACCGTCGTGGATCGAACCGCAGGCGGCCGGACAGACGCCCATGTGCGAAGCGCTGCGCCGGGTGCGCGACATCGCCGCCGAATGGACCGCACGCGCGGCCAACGCCGAGAGTTTCCCGCCCGTGGTGTTCAACATCACCGACGGCGAGGCGACCGACTGCGACGACGAGGAGCTGCGTGCGGTATGCAACCAGATCAAGGCGCTGGAGACAGCCGACGGCAACGTGCTGCTGATAAACATCCACATCGCCGCAGGCGACGCCGGGCGGCACGTATTCTTTCCCGAAGCCCACGAAGCCAACTACACGAACCGCTATGCGGCGCTGCTGTACGACTGTTCGAGCGAAATGCCGGCGGTATTCAACGAAGCCATACGCGAAGCCAAAGGCCCCGGCGCGGTGCCCCCGTTCCGGGGCATGAGCTACAACGCATCGGCGGCCCAGCTGGTCACCATGCTCAACATAGGTTCCATCAGCGTCAAAACCGAATAGCCATGACAGCGACCATCCAACACTTCACCCGTGCGCTGCTGACGCCCGACCTGTCGCTGGCGACGCTCTCCGACGCCCGCGCCGTCACCGACCGCAACGGCATGCCGCGCATGGTACGCACCACGCGGTTCGCCGAAGCCGAAATCGAATGGCGCGGCGAGCGGTGGCTCGCCGCCATGCCCCTGACGCCTGCAGCACTGCCCCGCATCGAACGCACGGCTTCGGTCCTGCGGCGCATGAACACCGAACACCTGACGCAATTCCGCATCCTGCCGGAGGAAATGCGCTGGACCGACGCGCTGGGCAACGAGCGGCGCACGGGACTCGTCCTGCAGCAGCTTCCGGGCCGGGAGTTCGCCGAGGCGCTGCTCACGGAGGACAAAACGGTTCTGCTCGCGGCGCTCGACACGCTGCGCGAAGCCCTGCGGGAGCTGGAATTCACGCATAACAACCTCCGGGAAAGCAACCTCCGCTGGCACCGGGGACGAATCATACCGATCCGTTATTACGACGCCCGCATAGGCGCGGCGGAAAACGGCGGGGCCGATGCGGAGGCGTTCGAGGCCCTGAAACGCCGGATCGCCGAGGCGCCCATGCCCCGGCAGTCGGTAAACGACGTCGAAGCGGTCTACAATCCGGTGCGGAAGCTGACCGGGCACCGCTGGACGAGCCATGTATTCGAAGGGCTGGTATGCGTCGAGGACGAAGGCGGATTCGGATTCGTCGATACGGACAACAACCCGGTGATTCCGTCGCAGTTCCTCTGGGCGGGCGACTTCCACGAAGGCCGCGCCGAGGTTCAGACGCGGACCGGCATGGGGCTGATCGACCGCGAGGGAGGCTACGTCATCCCGCCCGAATACGAAATCGTCGATTACGACCCGGCGGTCAGCATCGTGCACGTCCGCCACGGCGGACGCTGGGCGCTGTTCGACTATCTGGGCCGCCGTCTGACGGAGTTCGGCCGGGAGGATATGCAGGAGCCTGTCCGGCAGGAGCCGTGCAGGTCCGAAATTTGCAGATAACAACGTCACAAAACATACGACAATGGAAGAAACGATCAAATGCCTGATTATCGGCAGCGGCCCCGCAGGGTACACCGCAGCTATCTATACTTCGCGCGCCAACCTCCGGCCCGTACTCTACGAGGGTATCGAGCCGGGCGGGCAGCTCACGACCACGACCGACGTGGAGAATTTTCCGGGCTATCCCGACGGCGTCAGCGGCCAGCAGATGATGGCCGACATGCGCCGTCAGGCCGAACGCTTCGGAGCCGACATCCGCATCGGAACCGTGACGAGCGCGGACCTCTCGTCGCGTCCGTTCCACGTGGTGATCGACGGCACGACGCAGATCAAGGCCGAGACGCTCATCATCGCCACGGGAGCATCGGCAAAATACCTCGGCCTGCCTTCGGAAACGAAATTCCGCGGCATGGGCGTCAGCGCGTGCGCCACGTGCGACGGATTCTTCTACCGCAAGAAGGACGTGGCCGTGGTCGGCGGCGGCGACACGGCCTGCGAGGAGGCCACCTATCTGGCCTCGATCTGCCGCAAGGTCTACATGATCGTACGCAAGCCCCACCTGCGCGCTTCGAAGGCCATGCAGGAGCGGGTGTTCAACACCACCAATATCGAAGTGATGTTCAACCACAACACCGCCGAGGTGCTGGGCGACGAATCGGGCGTGACGGGCGCGCTGCTGCGCTGCAACGACGGCAAGGAGGTCAGGATCGACATAGCGGGATTCTTCCTCGCCATCGGCCACCATCCCAATACGGAGCTTTTCGCCGATCAGCTGACGCTCGACGCGGAAGGGTACATCAAAACGGAAGCGGGCACCTCGAAGACCAATATCGAAGGGGTCTTCGCAGCGGGCGACGTGCGCGACCCGCATTACCGGCAGGCCATAACGGCCGCGGCGTCGGGCTGCATCGCGGCGATCGACTGCGAACGCTTCATCCTGAGCCGCGCAGAGTAAACCGAATCACGCAGAGCGAACAAAAACAGGCACCCCGCATGAGTTTCAGCGTCACCATACTCGGATCGTCCTCCGCCAAGCCCACCCTGAGCCGCCATCCGTCGGCCCAAGCGGTCAATGTGCACGAGCAGTACTATCTGGTCGATGCGGGCGAGGGAGTGCAGCAGCAGCTGATCCGCTGCGGGATCAACCCGCTGAAACTGCGCGCCGTGTTCATCTCGCACCTGCACGGCGACCATGTCTTCGGACTCTTTCCGCTGATCTCGACGCTGGCGCTCTACGGGCGCAAAACCCCGCTGCGGGTATTCGCCCCGGCGCCTTTCGGCGAGATACTGGCCTGCCACCTGCGGTTTTTTGACAGCGAGCTGCCCTATCCGGTGGTCTGGACCGAGGTGGACACGACCAAGCACGCGCTGCTGCTGCTGGAAAACCGCACGCTCGAAGTGTGGAGCATTCCGCTGCGCCACCGGGTGCCGACGGCGGGATTCCTCTTCCGCGAGAAGGAGCCGCCGCTGAACGTCGAGAAGTTCAAGATCGCGAAATACGGCCTTACGGTCGCGCAGATCACCGCCGCCAAGCGGGGCGAGGAGATCGCGCTCCCGACGGGCGAGGTTATACCCAACGCGGAGCTGACCTACCGTCCCTATGCGCCCCGGTCGTACGCCTACCTCTCGGACACCAACTTCTCGGCGAAGGCCGCGACGCTGGCCAAGGGCGCGGACCTGATGTACCACGAGGCGACCTACGCCGCCGCCGAGCAGAAAACGGCCAAGGAGCGGGGCCACTCGACAAGCGCCGACGCGGCCAAAGCCGCCCTAAAGGCCGGAGCCAAGCGGCTGATAATCGGGCACTACTCGTCCCGCTACAAGAACGAAAACATATTGGTCGAAGAGGCCCGCGCGATCTTCCCGGAGACCTATCCGGCCACCGAAGGCGTCACCTTCACCATAGAGAAACAACGATGACGAAAGCCGAAATACAACTCGTCCGCGCGCTGGCCGACAAACGCGGACGCACGGAACACGGACTGTTCGTGGCCGAAGGGGAGAAACTCATCGGCGAACTGCGCGGCTCGCACCTGAAAGTCCGCAAGATCTTCGCGCTGGAGGGCGTGTTCGCAGGGCCGGAGGTCGAGACCGTCGCCCCGCGCGACATGGAGCGGCTGTCGCTGCTCAAAACCGCCGCCAACTCGCTGGCGATCGTCGAGACGCCCCGCTACGGGCTGGACATGCGGTCGCTCGCGGGGCGGCTGACGCTGGCGCTCGACGACGTACAGAACCCCGGCAACCTCGGCACGATCGTCCGGCTGGCCGACTGGTTCGGCATCGCCGACATCGTCTGCTCGGAGGCTTCGGCCGACTGCTTCAACCCGAAGGTCGTGCAGGCCACGATGGGCGCGATCCTGCGGGTGCGGGTTCACTACACCGATCTGGGAGCGTTTCTGCACGACGCGGGAGCCGCCGGGCTGCCCGTTTACGGCACGTTTCTGGAAGGGGAGAATATCTACGGCACGACGCTTACGGAAGAGGGCGTCGTCGTCATGGGCAACGAAGGCCGCGGCATCTCGCAGGCCGCGGCGCGCGCCGTGACGCACAAGCTCTTCATCCCGCCCTACCCGACCGACCGCCGCGGGTCGGAGTCGCTCAACGTGGCGATGGCCACGGGCATCGTATGCTCGGAATTCCGGCGTCGGGCAGGCATGGGAAGCGGGAAATAGGCCGCCGCACCACAAACAAAAGACTGCCGGGATTACTCCCGGCAGTTATTTTTTGCGACATCCGGCAAGGCCCGCGGCGCGGGAACCAACTGCGGCACGCCGCAAGAGAGGCAGCGGCACAAGGGAGGTTCGGCAAAGGCAGGCTCAACGCAAAGCAGATTCAGCACAAAGCAGGTCGGCACAAGGCAGATTCGACGCAAATCCGGCGCGACGCAAAACCGATTCAGCGCATGCCGCCCGGCGGCAAACCGGCAACAGACCAGCAAAACCCCGCAACAGACCGGCGCCGGCAAAAGGCTCAGCCCACGGCAACGGCGGCGTGCTCCTGCACGATGGCGGCGATCCGCCGCACCTGCGCCAGCGCTTCGGCACACTGCCAGCGGGAGAAAAGCGCCTCCGATTCGAGCCGGCCGATGGTCTGCACGAGCCGGTCGACGGCCTGCAAGAGCGTATGCAGTTCGCCGGGCGAGGCCGAGCGCAAATCGGTGGCGGCCAGCAGCACGGCAGTCTCCCGGCTGCAGCGTTCGAATCCCGAAAGCGCCGCATTGCTCCGGCGCCGGTCGTAGGGAGCCACCCATAATATTTCGAACATCAGCCGGAAAACCGTATCTACCAGTTCCGGATTGTGTTTTTCAGTCGTCTTTTGTGCGCAAGGTTCCATCTTTCGGGCGGTTTATCGAAAAAAGCGCGGGCAGTATCACCGAATCCACCATCGAGGTATTGGACGACCTGTAACGTAGAATACGGTAAATGCCCACGCCGAAAACAGCGAGAGCATCAACCTTTGTTCCTTACGTTACGCGAAAGTGTCCAATTTTCGACGGTAAGAAAAAAGCCGATGCGCTTTAATCCGAATATGTCATCAGCCCTAACAGGCTGCATAAAACAAAGGTAGGAAAAAATAGTCCATCCGCAAAACATTACGGATCGCCGCAGTGCAAAAAAACATTTTAATTGCATCCTGCCTATTGCAGATTCTGAATAATATGTATCTTTGTAGATTGAAATACTTGTATCCATGTCAGAACAGAAACTTAAAATAGGCATCACGCAGGGCGACACGAACGGCATCGGCTGGGAGGTCATCCTCAAGGCGCTGGCCGATCCGCGCATGACGGAGCTTTTCACGCCCGTCGTATACGGCTCGCCCAAGGCCGCGGCCTATTACCGAAATACGCTCGCCCAGACCGAACCGGTGCAGTTCAACGCCGTAACGTCGGCCCGCGACGCCCGCCGCGGCAAGGTGAACCTCGTCGCATGCGGCGACACGGAGCAGATCGAACCGGGCAAAGCTTCGGCCGAAGCCGGGCGCGCCGCCGTCGAGGCGCTGCGCCGCGCGACGCAGGAGCTGAAGGAGGGGCTGCTCGACGCCCTCGTCACGGCCCCCTTCAACAAGGAGAGCGTACAGGGCGACGGGTTCCACTTCACGGGCCATACCGAATTCATCGGGGCCGAACTGGGCGGGGAGCCGATGATGATCATGTGCAGCGAGATTCTGCGCGTGGGGCTGGTCACCAAGCACATTCCGGTGTCGGAGATCAGCGGCAGCATCACCGGGGAGAAGATCGTGCGCGACCTGCATACGCTCCGCCGCACGCTGAAAGAGGACTTCGGCATCGTCGAGCCGCGCATCGCCGTGATGGCTCTCAACCCGCATGCCGGGGACGGAGGACTGCTGGGACGCGAGGAGCAGGAGATCATCCGCCCGGCCGTCGTCGAGGCGTTCAATCAGGGCGTGCTGGCGTTCGGGCCGTTTGCCGCCGACGGGCTTTTCGCAGGCGGAGGATACGCAAAATACGACGGCATACTGGCCATGTACCACGATCAGGGGCTGGCGCCGTTCAAGACGCTTTCGCCCGACGGCGTGAACTTCACGGCCGGACTCTCGAAGGTCCGCACCTCGCCCGACCACGGCACGGCCTACGACATCGCCGGGCAGGACAAAGCCGACCCGCAGTCGATGCGTTCGGCGATTTACGCCGCGATCGACATCGTCGAGCACCGCCGCGCATGGGCCGAATGGAGCCGCAACCCGCTGCAACGCGCCGAACGCGAGAAGGGCGGCCGCGACGTCTCGGTCAAGGACCTGCCGCAGACCGAAAAGGAGGATTAGCGCAGGAGCGACGAAAAACCGGGATCCGGGCCGGAGGAAGAGGAAGAGGAAGAGGAAGAAAAGGAAGAGCAAACGACATCCGCCGTATCCGCCCAAAGATTGCGGGCAGGGCGCAGCAAGAACAGAAACAACAAACCGGGCAAACCGGAGGCGTATTCCGTCTCGTAATTGTGGAAGCGCCGAAGGCCCCGAAAACTTAATTTATATTTTATGATCAAAATCACTTTTCCCGACGGCTCGGTCAGAGAATACGCCGAAGGGACTACTGCTTACCAGATCGCAGAGAGCATCAGCCCTCGTTTAGCTGCCGACTCTCTTGCCGCTTCGGTAAACGGCGCGACGGTAGACATGACGCGCCCGATCGGGGAGGACGCCTCGGTCAAATTCTACAAATGGGACGACGAAGAGGGCAAGCACGCCTTCTGGCACACCTCGTCGCACCTGCTGGCCGAAGCCCTCGAAGCCCTCTATCCGGGCATCAAGTTCGGCATCGGCCCCGCCATCGAGAACGGCTTCTACTACGACGTCGATTCGCCGACGCCGATCACCGAGGCCGACCTTCCGAAGATCGAACAGAAGATGCAGGAGCTGTCCCGCAACAAGGAGCAGCTCGTCCGCCGCGAGGTCCCCAAGGCCGAAGCCCTCAAGACCTTCACCGAGAAGGGCGACCAGTACAAGGTCGAACTGATCTCGGACCTGCAGGACGGAACCATCTCATTCTATACCAACGGTGCGTTCACCGACCTCTGCCGGGGTCCGCACATCCCCAACACGGGTTACATCAAGGCCCTCAAGCTGACTTCGGTGGCAGGTGCCTACTGGCGCGGCAACGAGAAGAACAAGATGCTGACGCGCATCTACGGCATCTCGTTCCCCAAGAAGTCGATGCTCGACGAATACCTCGTGATGATGGAGGAGGCCAAGAAACGCGACCACCGCAAGCTGGGCAAGGACCTCGAACTGTTCTGTTTCTCGCAGCGCGTGGGACAGGGTCTGCCCTTGTGGCTGCCGAAAGGCGCCGCGCTCAGGGACCGGCTCGAACAGTTCCTGCGCAACGTGCAGAAAGAATACGGCTACCAGCAGGTCATCACCCCGCATATCGGCAACAAGGAGCTGTACGTGACTTCGGGACACTACGCCAAGTACGGCAAGGATTCGTTCCAGCCGATCCACACCCCGATCGAGGGCGAGGAGTATCTCCTGAAGCCGATGAACTGCCCGCACCACTGCGAGATTTACCGTTCGAAGCCCCGTTCGTACAAGGAGCTGCCCGTCCGTCTGGCGGAGTTCGGCACCGTGTACCGCTACGAGCAGTCGGGCGAACTGCACGGACTGACCCGCGTGCGCGGATTCACGCAGGACGACGCCCACCTGTTCGTGCGCCCCGACCAGCTGCTCGAAGAGTTCGAGCGGGTGATCGACATCGTGCTCTACATCTTCAAGACGCTGAAGTTCGACAACTATACGGCACAGATTTCGCTGCGCGACCCCAACAACAAGGAGAAGTACATCGGCTCGGACGAAAACTGGGAGAAGGCCGAAAGCGCCATCATGCAGGCCGCCGAGGAGAAGGGACTCAATACGGTCGTGGAGTATGGCGAAGCCGCGTTCTACGGTCCCAAGCTCGACTTCATGGTCAAGGACGCCATCGGCCGCAAGTGGCAGCTGGGAACCATTCAGGTGGACTACAACCTGCCGGAGCGGTTCGACCTGACGTACAAGGGCGCGGACGACAAACTGCACCGCCCGATCATGATTCACCGCGCGCCGTTCGGCTCGATGGAGCGTTTCGTGGCCGTACTGCTGGAGCATACGGGCGGCAAGTTCCCGTTGTGGCTCTCGCCCCAGCAGGTCGTGGTGCTCCCCATTTCGGAGAAGTTCAACGACTACGCCCTGCAGGTTGCGGAGTACCTCAACCGCAGCGACGTGAGAACCGAGGTGGACGACCGCAACGAGAAAATCGGCCGCAAGATCCGCGACAACGAACTCAAGCGCATCCCCTACCTGCTGATCGTCGGCGAGAAGGAGGAGGCCGAAGGACTCGTGTCTGTACGCGCGCAGGGCGAAGGCGACAAGGGTCAGATGACGCTCGAAGGCTTCCGCGACTTCATCGCCGGAATGGTGAAGGAGGAGATCGAGGCCAACAAAATGGAAAAGAAATAACGACTCCGGTCCGCATCCGGGACTTCCCCTTTCGGGGGAAATTCCGGACGGCGGAGTTTACGGCACGCCGCAGGTCACGCCCCGGCAGCCGGACAATGAAAAACAAAAGTAATTAACCACTTTAATACTTTACGATTATCGCAGCACCGAAACCATTCCCGCCGAGGCCATTCAACCCCGGGAATAACCGGCCGAAACCGGCAGCCGGCACCAACAACCGGTACGGGCGCCGCCCGCCCGAAAAGGAGAATCCGCACCGCATCAACGAGCAGATAACGGCTCCCGAAGTGCGCGTCGTGGGCGACAACGTCGAACAACCGCTGGTTTTACCCATACGCGAAGCGCTGAAGCTCGCCGACAGCATGGAACTCGACCTGATCGAGATCTCGCCCAAGGCCGAGCCGCCCGTATGCCGCATCGCCGATTACCAGAAATTCCTCTACCAGCAGAAGAAGAAGGCCAAGGAGCTGAAAGCCAATCAGGTGAAAGTCGTGATCAAGGAGATCCGCTTCGGTCCGCAGACCGACGACCACGACTACAACTTCAAGCTCAAGCACGCCACCAACTTCCTGAAGGAGGGGTGCAAGGTCAAGGCGTACGTCTTCTTCCGCGGCCGTTCGATCGTCTTCAAGGAGCAGGGCGAAATCCTGCTGCTCCGCTTCGCCACCGACCTCGAAGAGGTCGCCAAAGTGGAGATGATGCCCAAGCTCGACGGCAAGAAGATGAACATGATGCTGGCGCCCAAAACCAACAAGAAGTAGCGGCGGAGCGGTTCCGACACCGCGCGAAGCGACTATATCCGATCCATAATCGGGGTCCCGGAAGGGAGTCCGATTGTGGATTTTTATTTCATGACCGACGCAAGCGGCAGTGAAACGGCGGCCTTTCACACACCTGCGGAAGCGGACCTGCAGGCATGCACCTGCGGGAACGAGCTTTGGGGACGAACTGCGGGAACGAACTGCGGGAACGAACTTCCGGGAACGACGCGGGAACAAGCTTTCGGAGACGGACTTTCGGGAACGGGCTTCGGGGACGGGCTTCGGGGACGGGCTTTCGGGAGCAGACATTCGGAAGCGCTACGCAGGGAACCGCCCTGCCGGACTTATTCCGTCCGCAGAAAAGGGATTTTGCCGAATTTCGAAATATATTTACCTTTGCAATGAAATGATTACGCAGGACGACATATTCGGGATCACGGACGACGCGGCGTTCGAAGCCGCCGCAGTGGAGGTATTCAGGCGGCAGGCCGCAGAATGCCCACCCTACCGCGACTATCTCGCGCTGGCCGGAGTGCGGCCCGAAGAGGTGCGCGCAGCCCGCGAGATTCCATTCCTGCCGATCGAAATCTTCAAGACCCACGACGTCTACTGCGGCGGCACGGAGCCGGAGGCGGTCTTCACCTCGTCGGCAACGACGGGCATGACGCCGTCGCGCCACCCGATGCGCTCGCTGGCGCTGTACGAACGGACGTTCCGCGCAGCATTTGGCACGTTCTACGGCGAACCGGCGCAGTGGAGCCTCTATGCCCTGCTGCCCAATTACCTGCGCCGCAAGGGGTCGTCGCTGGTCTACATGGCCGACCGGCTGATCGCCGACTGCGGTTCGGGCGGCTTCTACTTGGACGACTACGACGGGCTGCTGGCGGCCATGCAGGCCGATCCGAAGCCCAAAATCCTGCTGGGCGTAAGCTATGCGCTGTGGGATCTGGCGGAGCATTACGCCCCGAAGCTCGAAAATACGGTCATAATGGAGACGGGCGGCATGAAGGGTTACCGCGAAGAGATTCCCAAGGAGGAGTTCCACAAAATCCTGTGCGGCGCATTCGGCGTCGGCGCGATACACTCCGAATACGGCATGGCCGAGCTGACTTCGCAGGCCTATTCGCAGGGCGGCAACCTCTTCCGCTGTCCGCCGTGGATGCGCGTCACGACCCGCGACGTGAACGATCCGTTCGATCCGCAGCCCGCGGGAACGCGCGGAGGGCTGAACATCGCCGATCTGGCGAACTGGTGGTCGTGCGCGTTCATCCAGACGCAGGACGTGGGCCGGGTCGATGCCCGCGGAGCGTTCGTCGTCGAGGGGCGCATCGATCACAGCGACATCAGAGGATGCAACTTACTGGTACAGTGAACCTAAACGGGTTTCCGCCGCAAGGCGGGCAGCCCCCGATATAAAACCGAATTATGAAAACAGCAGCATTCGTCCCCATACGGCTCAACAGCCAGCGCGTCAGCGGCAAGAACCTGCGTCCGCTGAGCGGGTCGCCGCTCATGTGCCACATACTCCGAACGCTGACCGAGGTCGAGGGAATCGACGAGGTTTACGTCTATTGCAGCGACGAGCGGATCCGCGAATTCCTGCCCGAAGGGGTGCGGTTCCTGCGCCGCAGCGAGGAGCTGGACCGCGACACGACGCTGGGACGGGAGATTTACGACAGCTTCACCGCCGAGGTCGAAGCCGACCTCTATGTGCTGGCGCACGCCACGTCGCCCTTTATCCGCGCCGAGACCGTCGCGGATGCGCTCCGGAAAGTGGTTTCGGGCGAATACGACTCGGCATTCAGCGCCGAAAAGATACAGACGTTCGCATGGTACGAGGGGCGGCCGCTCAACTATTCGCCCGAAAACATCCCCCGCACACAGACCATCGAGCCGGTGTATATCGAAACCAGCGCCTTCTTCATCTTCCCGCGGGCCTTGTGGACCGGGCGGCACCGCAGGATCGGCGACAGACCCTACATGGCGGTAGTGGACCGCATCGAGGGGCTGGACATCGACTATCCGGAGGATTTCACGATGGCCGAGATCATCGCCGCAAGCCGCAACCTGCCCAAATAAATTCCGGCGCATTTGCCGGTACATCAGACGATACGAAAAAGGAGGAATTTCGATTCCTCCTTTTCCGTTTTCATCGGGCAGCTCACTCCGGGTTCCGTTCATAGGCGTCGATCATCGAACCGCGGGTGCGGTTGACGATCCGCGCACCGAGCGCGGCGGCATAATCGCGCAGGACTTCGTGGCCGCGGAACAGTTCGGCGACCTCGGCCAGATACTCCGCCATCGTATAGGGCACATGGGGAACCTTCTTGTAAATAGGCTGCGGCACGGCGGCTTCCGCTCCGTCGTAATAGTGGCGGTCGATGCGGCAGAGCCGGTTCCCATCGTCCACGCAGAGTCCGTCCAACAGCGTATGGTCCACGCCGTAAAGCTCGATCCGCTTATACCCCAGCAGCAGAGCGACGTATTCGCCGACCTGCACCACCGTTCCGAAATTGGCGCTTCCCAGCCCGCGGCGGAAAAGCCAAAATTCGAGACTTCTGAAACCGCGGTACATCTGGGTATGGAACCGGACGATGCGGATATTGGAATTGGGCAGCGCGGCGCGGTAGTCGAAGCCTTCGGGGTTATAGTACTGCACGTAAAGGTTCATCGGCCACGCAACCTTGCGGGCGAGCGTCGCGTAAAGCGCCCGGACGCGGTCGCGGCATGCGCTGTCGCGGAAGAACATCGGGTCGGAAAGGACGTAATACTTCGGCTTCACGACCTCGAAGCGGTCGTCTTCGGCGAAAAAATTGACAGCAAGGAAATCTTCGGTTTCGTATTCGCGGCGTTCGATCAGCCGCGGCAGGTCGCCGGCCAGCGAGGGGCCGTTGCCCAGAATCACCATCGACTGCGCCGGCCGGCCGACCGTTCCGGCACGCCCGACGTAGTTGCGGAAATTCTCCTTGACTGCCATCACGGCGAAATACAACGCCGTGTCGAACGAGTTGCGGATGAAAGCGATGAGTTTCTCGGCTGCGGTCATAGTGCGTTATTCGTTAATTCCCGTCCGGAACGGGAAGAGCGGAACGGGAGCGGCGGGAGGGACTCCGCGCGCATAGGGCCAGCCGGTTTCAGCCCGGAAGGTCGCCCGAAGAGTGCCGCGCACCCGTTAATTATTTGCAAATGTAGCAAAAGATCGGTATCTTCGCAATAAATCAAACCGCTAAAAATGGCATCCGCAACCATCTCGGTCATCATACCCCTCTACAACAAGGAACGCGAAATCGGCGACACCCTGCGTTCGGTGCTGGCCCAGACGCTGCCGCCGGCAGAGATCGTCGTCGTGGACGACGGTTCGACGGACCGCAGCGCAGAAATCGTGCGCGGCATCCGCTCGCCGCTCGTGAAACTCGTCACGCAGCCCAACGCCGGCGAATGCGCGGCCCGCAACCGCGCCATCGCCGAATCGACGGGCGACTACATCGCCCTGCTGGACGCCGACGACACGTGGGAGCCGGGATTTCTGGAGGAGATCGCCGCGATGATCGCGGAGTTTCCGGGCTGCGGGGTCTACTCGACGGCCTTCAACATCGTCAGCCACGACGGGCGTTTCCCGGCCCGCACCCCTTCGGAACGCGGTGTGGTCGCCAACTTCTTCCGCGACTCGGCGCACCGGTACATCTCGATCCCGTCGGCCAGCGCAGTACCGCGCGCGGTCTTCGAGGCGGTGGGCGGATTCCCCGAAGGGATGAAGATCGGCGGCGACATGTATATGTGGATCAAGATCGCCCGCCGCTACGCGGTCTGCTTCTCGCCCAAGCCGCTGGCGAACTACTCGAAGGTCGCATCGAACCGCTCGGCGTCGAGTTACACGCCCGAACGGACGCGCTATTCGTTCGAGGAGCTTTACGACCCGTCGGCGCCTGAGGAATACAACGAATTCGTGGCCCGCGCGGCATTGGGCAAAGCGCTCATCATCAGCGCCAAGGGCGGCACGAAAGAGGCGGCGCGCGCGGCGGAGTTTTTCGGCTACACCAAGACCTACCGCCGCACGCTGCGCAAGGTCCGCGTCCTCAACGCCCTGCCCCGCTGCTGGCGCGCTCCGCTGATCGGGCTGTACAACAGTCTGGCATGGCGCATCGCCCGCAAAGGTCTGTAAATCGAATACTGCTTAAAATGAGACACCTGCTGAAATCCGCCGCGGCAAAGGGCTTTCTTCTTACGGCCCTTCTGCTCTTCGCGGCAAGCATCTGCCGGGCGCAGTCCGCGGCGCCGGAGACCCCGGATTACACCCTGCGTTCGGGCGGCATGGAGCGCACCTACAAACTGCACCTGCCCGCCGGCCTGCCGGAGAACGCCCCGCTGGTCGTCGTCCTGCACGGCTACGGCGGCAACAACAATCCCGACCGTTTCGCCATGAACGCCACGGCCGACCGCCACGGTTTCGCCGTCTGCTACCCGCAGGGCGCCAAAGACGGACGCGGCAAGAGCTGCTGGAACGTGGGATACCCCTTTCAGGCCGACATGACCGTCGACGACGTGCGGTTCCTGACCGAGCTGGTGCGCCATTTGCAGAAAAAGCACGGACTGAGCCGGCACAACGTCTTCTGCACGGGCATGTCGAACGGCGGAGAGATGTGTTACCAGCTGGCGGCGCAGCGGCCCCGCCTGTTCGCCGCCGTGGCGCCGGTTTCGGGACTGATGCTCGACTGGCTCTACAAAGCGGACCGGAGTACGGCGCCGGTTCCGCTCTTCGAAATCCACGGCACGGAGGACAGGACCTCGGCATGGCTGGGCGATCCGCAGAACAAAGACGGCTGGGGAGCTTATCTGCCCGTGCCGCTGGCCGTACATTACTGGGCGGCGAAGAACCGCTGCACCGTCATGCAGACCGACACGCTGCCGGCAAAGGCACCCGGCGGCCGCACGGTGATCGCGCACCGCTTCACGGGCGGCACCGGGGGCAGCGAGGTGTGGCTTTACGAAATCGTCGGCGGCAAACACGCGTGGGGCGAGCAGGACATCGACACGGGCGAGGAGCTGTGGAAATTCTTCAGCAGGTTCGTAAAGTAGGCGGAACGCCCCCCGCAGGGCCGAAAGAGGAGTGCTCCGAACACGGGCGGCAATAAAAAATGGTTCCGGAAAAAATCCGGAACCATTTCGTTTTCAGGAAGCGGCGCATCCGAACCTCCGCTCCGGCGGTCTTGCGGCCGCTCTCAGTTGGCGAAGGTCAGGCCCTTGTCGTCGGCGCCGATCTTGATCGGTTTTTCGCGGTTGACGTCGCCGGCCAGAATCCGTTTCGAGAGTTCGTTGACGATGTAACGCTGGATCGTACGTTTGACCGGACGCGCGCCGTAGAGCGGGTCGTAGCCGGCGGCGGCGATCCATTCGCGCGCCTTGTCGCTGTATTCGAGGCGGATGCCGTTCTCGGCCAGCATCCGGCGCACGGCGCCCAGCTGGATGTCCACGATGCGCTCGATATCCCGGCGCGTCAGCGGCTCGAACATCACGATCTCGTCGATACGGTTCAGGAATTCGGGCTTCAGCTGCTGTTTCAAAAGGTCGATGACGTCCATCCGGGTCTTCTCAACCACTTCGGGCGCGAGCTTCTCGCCGCTGAACGCCGCCGCGAAATTCTCCTGAATGATATGCGATCCCATGTTCGAAGTCATGATGATGATCGTATTGCGGAAGTCCACCGTGCGGCCCTTGTTGTCGGTCAGACGGCCGTCGTCGAGCACCTGCAGAAGAATATTGAAGACGTCGGGGTGCGCTTTCTCGATCTCGTCGAGCAGCACGACCGAATAGGGCTTGCGGCGCACGGCTTCGGTGAGCTGGCCGCCCTCGTCGTAACCGACGTATCCCGGAGGCGCTCCCACCAGACGCGACACGCTGTGGCGCTCCTGATACTCGCTCATGTCGATACGCGTCATCATCGAGTCGTCGTTAAAGAGGAACTCGGCCAGCGCTTTGGCCAGCTCGGTCTTGCCGACGCCCGTGGTGCCGAGGAAGATGAACGAGCCGATCGGCTTGCGGGGGTCGTTCAACCCGGCGCGCGAACGGCGCACGGCATCGGAAATGGCGGCGATGGCCTGCTCCTGACCGATGACGCGCCGGTGCAGCTCGTCCTCCATGTGCAGCAGTTTCTCGCGTTCGGAAGCCAGCATGCGCGTCACGGGGATACCCGTCCAGCGCGACACCACCTCGGCGACGTCCTGCGCATCGACCTCCTCCTTGATCATCGAGCCGTTGGCCGACGCCAGCTTGTACTCCTCCTGAAAGGCGGCGATCTCCTTTTCGGCCTCCTGAATCTTGCCGTAGCGGATTTCGGCCACCTTGCCGTAGTCGCCCTGCCGCTCGGCCTGCTGGGCCTCGATCTTCAGCTGCTCGATCCGGTCCTTGTTCTCCTGAATCCTCTTCAGCAGATCGCGCTGGCCCTGCCATTTGGCACGCATCTCGGCGTCTCTGGACTTCAGTTCCTCGATCTCCTTGGTGAGCTGCTCCACACGCTCCCTGTCCTTCTCGCGGCGGATCGCCTCGCGCTCGATTTCGAGCTGGCGCACACGCCGGTCGAGGGTGTCGATCTCCTCAGGCACGGAGTTCATCTCCAGACGCAGGCGCGAAGCCGCCTCGTCCACGAGGTCGATCGCCTTGTCGGGCAGAAACCGCGAGGTGATGTAGCGCGTCGAAAGTTCGACGGCGGCGACGATCGCCTCGTCCTTAATGCGGACCTGATGGTGGTTCTCGTAACGGTCCTTCAGTCCGCGGAGGATCGAAATGGCGTCCTCCTGCGTCGGCTCGTCGACCATCACCTTCTGGAAACGACGTTCGAGGGCCTTGTCCTGCTCGAAGTATTTCTGATACTCGTCGAGCGTCGTGGCGCCGATGGTCCGCAGGTCGCCGCGCGCAAGCGCGGGTTTGAGGATATTGGCGGCGTCCATCGCGCCCGACGACTTGCCGGCGCCGACGAGGGTGTGGATCTCGTCGATGAACAGCAGTATTTCGCCTTCGCTGGCGACGACCTCCTGCACGACGGCCTTGAGCCGCTCCTCGAACTCGCCCTGATACTTGGCGCCCGCGATAAGGGCGCCCATGTCGAGCGAGTAGATCACCTTCGACTTCAGGTTTTCGGGCACGTCGCCGTCCACGATACGGTGGGCGATGCCCTCGGCGATGGCGGTCTTGCCCACGCCGGCTTCGCCGACCAGAATCGGATTGTTCTTGGTGCGGCGCGAGAGAATCTGCAGCACGCGCCGGATCTCCTCGTCGCGGCCGATCACCGGGTCGAGCTTGCCCGAACGGGCCTGTTCGTTGAGGTTGACGGCGTACTTGCCCAGCGCGTCGAACTGCTGTTCGGAGGTCTGCGAATCGACCGTCGCACCCTTGCGGAAGATACGGATCGCTTCGAGAAGCTCCTTCTCGGTGGCGCCGCTGCGCTTGAGGATGTCGGCCGCCTGTCCGCGTTCGGCCACGAGACCCAGCAGAAGATGTTCGACCGAAGCGTATTTGTCGCCGAAGTTCTTGGTGAAGTCCACGGCGCGCTGAATCACCTTCGAGGTGTCCTGCGCAAAGAACTGCTCGCCGCCGCCCTCGACCCGCGGCAGGGAGCCGACGGCGCGCTGGGTTTCGTCGCGCAGTCCGCGCACGTTCACGCCGACGCGTCCCAGCAGGAACGTGGCCAGCGAATCGTCCTCGCGGATCAGCACCGCGAGCAGATGGAGCGGCTCGACAGCCTGCTGTCCGCGCTCCCGCGCAAGGTTGAGCGCTGCCTGCAGCGCCTCCTGCGCCTTGATGGTCAATGTGTTTATATTCATAATCGCAAAGTTAAATTTCACACGGTCCGATGGTTCGCGTCCGAGGCAGCAACCCGCGGCTTACCGCCGCGCATGCAAGTCCGACTCCCCCTCAAATCCCCGCCCGGCGGGGACTCGTCGCATTGCGACCGGATCGCAGACGCAAACCATTCGTCATCAACATCCGCAAAACACCTGCCAACCTCATTTTTCGGTCATTGTGTCATCTTTTGTCACAACACGCTGTCAAAATGCGCCAATTTGGCGCAACGGCGGACAGCCGCGCAGGGACGGCGGAGGGGACAATTTTTAATCCCGAATTTTCAAATCTTCGCTCATATTTCTTATCTTTGCGGAACTATGAGTGATTTTATCGTCAGCGCACGCAAATACCGCCCCGCGACCTTCGCCTCGGTCGTCGGGCAGAAACATATTACCTCGACGCTCAAAAACGCCATCGAGCGCGCCCAGCTGGCCCATGCCTACCTCTTCTGCGGTCCCCGCGGCGTGGGAAAGACCACCTGCGCCCGCATCTTCGCAAAGGCCATCAACTGCCTGAGCCCCAACGGCGCAGAAGCCTGCAACGAGTGCGAATCGTGCCGCTCGTTCAACGAGGGCCGCTCGCTGAACATCCACGAGCTGGACGCCGCGTCGAACAACTCGGTGGAGGACATCCGCACGCTGATCGAGCAGGTGCGCATCATCCCGCAGGTGGGCCGCTACTCGGTATTCATCATCGACGAGGTCCACATGCTCTCGGCCGCGGCCTTCAACGCCTTCCTAAAGACGCTCGAAGAGCCGCCCGCACACGCGATCTTCATCCTCGCGACGACCGAGAAACACAAGATCATTCCGACCATCCTCTCGCGGTGCCAGATTTACGACTTCAACCGCATCCGCGTCGAGGACAGCGTCGAATACCTCAAATACATCGCCGGGCAGGAGAACATCTCGGCCGACGAAGAGTCGCTGAACCTCATCGCGCAGAAAGCCGACGGCGGCATGCGCGACGCCTTGTCGATGTTCGACAAGGCCGTGTCGTTCTGCGGCACGACGCTCGACTACCGCAACGTGGCCCAGACGCTCAACGTGCTGGATTACGACACCTATTTCAGCGTTACGGAGATGCTGCTCGCAGGCAACTACGTCGATGTGCTGGTCACGTTCGACACGGTGCTCTCGAAAGGCTTTTCGGGGCAGACCTTCACGGCGGGACTCAACCGCCACATGCGCGACCTGCTGATGGCCAAGCGCCCCGAAACGCTGCGGCTGATCGAAATGACCGGAACGCTGCTCGAACGATACCGGACGCAGGCGGGCGCCTGCAATGTCGAGTTCCTGTTCGGAGCCATCTCCATTCTGACGGAGCTTGACGGGAAGATCCGGCAATCGTCGAACCAGCGATTGCTCGTCGAGCTGGGCCTGATGAAGATCGCAGGACTCGGCCAAAAAAAAAATGACGATCTGACCTCCTCCGGGGAGTATTCCCTCCCCGCCCTCTCACCCCGTACGGCCGCAGGCGCGGCGGCGACTCCGACGGCTGCGGCACGACCCGCGCCGCAGCAGAGCGCGTCTACAGTTCAGGCGCAGACGGTTTCCGCGGCAGGACAAACGACGCCGGGTACGCCCCAGTCGGGTGCGGGAGCAACGGTGCAGGCCGCAGTTCGGCCGGAAGCCGGACAAACCGCGGTTCGACCGGACGCAGGGCAGGCCGCAACTCCACCGGCGGCAGGACAAACGGCACCGTCCGCAGTTCAGCCGGGAGCAGGACAAACGGGGCAAGGCACTGTTCGGCCGGAAGCCGGACCGACGGCATCGGCCGGCATACCGCAGGTATCCGGATTTTCCGTACGCGGAGCCGCGATGCAGACGCCGGGTCCGCAGGCAGCGGAAGTTTCCGCTCAGGACAACGCTCCGCAGGCTGCGGCAATCGGACAAACGATACCGGGCGGAGCGGCGAATCCCGCGGCGCAAGGAGGAATGGCGAATCCGGCGATGCAGAGCGGGACACCAAACCCGACCGCGCAGGGAGGAGCGGCAAATCCGGCGGCACAAGGCGGAGCGGCCGTCCCGGCGGTACTGGGCGGAACACCGCATCCGACGGCACAAGGCGGAGCGGCCGTCCCGGCGGTGCAAACCGCAGGCGGAACAACCGCTGAAACGGCTCCGCAGCCCGCACCGGCAAAGCCCGCAGTGCAGACCGCACCGGCTCCGGCACGGCGTCCGCTCATATCGGGCGCTTCGCTCTCGGAACTGCTCGCTTCGGCGGGCAGCGATCCCGACGAAGAGCTTTCGGACGGCGAAACGCCCGACGAAGCCGAAGTCGTAACCGTCGATCCGGAGTGCGCCGAAAAGCTGGAGCATGCCCGCAGCAGGATACTGAACCTCATCAAGGAGAAACGCCCGCGCTTCGTGCCGGCCTTCGAGCTGATGACGTTCCGCGACAACACGATCTCGGTGAGCGTGCCGACGAGCGAACTGCGCGAAGAGATTCTGCGCAGCAAGACGGGAATGCTGATGCGCATCGCCGAACTGGCCGGAATAGAGGGAATGATCGAATTGGAGGTCATCGTAAACGAGGAGATACGGGCGGTGCGGCCGATCAAACTCGAAGACCGGGTACGGTACATTACGGAGAAAAACCCGCTGGTGGCGGAGCTTCGCAAGGCACTGGATCTGGAGGTGGAATAACGCACCGATTTACGGCACACGCCGCAGGACCGGTTCAGGCGAACGGCCGCAGACGGAGGCGAATGCTGACCGCCGGCACGACCGGCCGGACGCCGTACAATATTGATAATCAAGACAAAGAAACAATAAAATGGCAACAAAGAATTTCATCGAAGAACTCGAATGGCGCGGCATGATCCACACGATCATGCCCGGCGCAAAGGAACAACTCGAAAAAGAGATGACGACGGCCTATCTGGGCATCGACCCCACGGCCGACTCGCTGCATATCGGACATCTGGTGGGCGTGATGATCCTCAAGCATTTCCAGATGTGCGGACACCGTCCGCTGGCGCTCATAGGCGGCGCGACGGGCATGATCGGCGACCCCAGCGGCAAGTCGCAGGAGCGCAACCTGCTCGACGAGCCGACGCTCCGCCACAATCAGGAGGCGATCAAGCGGCAGCTCGCCAAACTGCTCGACTTCGAGTCGGACGCGCCGAATGCCGCCGTGCTGGTCAACAACTACGACTGGATGAAGGACATCTCGTTCCTCGAATTCATCCGCGACATCGGCAAGTGCATCACCGTCAACTACATGATGGCCAAAGACTCGGTCAAGAAGCGTTTCAGCGGCGAGGGCGACGGCATGTCGTTCACCGAATTCACCTACCAGCTGGTACAGGGCTTCGACTTCCTGCACCTCTACCAGACGATGAACTGCAAGGTGCAGCTGGGCGGCGCCGACCAGTGGGGCAACATCACCACCGGTACGGAGCTGATCCGCCGCAAGCTGGGCAGCGAAGCCGAGGCGTTCGCCATCACCTGCCCGCTCATCACCAAGGCCGACGGCACGAAGTTCGGCAAGACCGAGAGCGGCAACGTATGGCTCGACCCGCGCTACACCTCGCCCTACAAGTTCTACCAGTTCTGGCTCAACGTCAGCGACGAGGACGCCAAGCGCTACATCCGCATCTTCACGCTGCTGGACCGCGAGACCGTCGAGGCGCTGACCGCCGAACATGAAGCGGCGCCCCACCTGCGCATACTGCAGAAGCGGCTGGCGCAGGAGATCACCACGATGATCCACTCCAAGGAGGAGTACGAAAAGGCCGTCGAGGCTTCGGCGATCCTCTTCGGCGGATCGACCTCGGAGGCGCTGCGCAAACTCGACGAAGAGACGCTGCTGCAGGTGTTCGAGGGCGTGCCGCAGTTCCGCATCGCCCGCGCCGAGCTGGGGCTGCCGTTCGTGGATCTCTGCGCCGAGAAGGCGCAGGTCTTCCCCTCGAAGGGCGAGTGCCGCAAGATGGTGCAGGGCGGCGGCGTGTCGCTCAACAAGGAGAAGGTCGCCGACGCGGCGCGCGAGGTGACCGAAGCGGACCTGATCGCCGGCAAGTACCTGCTGGTGCAGAAGGGCAAGAAGAATTACTTCCTCCTGATCGCCGAATAATATGGAGTACCGCATCGTTCTCTCGCGGATGGAGTTCCGGGCGCTGCACGGCTGCTACGAACTGGAACGCAAGGTCGGCAACCGTTTCACGGTCGATCTGGAACTGACGGCAGAGCTGGGCGACGCCGCCGTGCAGGACGACGTGCGCAAGACGGTCAATTACCTGACGGTCTACGAAGTGGTGCGGATGCAGATGCGCATCACGCAGCACACCATCGAACGGGTGGCGATGAACATCATCGAAGCGATTTACGCCGCCTTCGCGCAGGTACGGCATGTAAAATGCACCGTATCGAAACTGGCGCCGCCGCTGGGCGGAAAGCTTGAGAAAGTGAGCGTCGTGCTGGAGAAATAGGACGGGTGTGCGCCATGCGCGCACCCGTTTCCGATAATAAACAGGTTAGGTTATGCATCATAAGGAGAGTCGCGCCACGCTGGGTGGCAAATTGAGCGCCGTGCTCGTCGCGGCGGGCAGCTCCGTGGGGCTGGGCAATATCTGGCGGTTTCCGTACGTCGCCGGAGACAACGGCGGCGGAGCCTTTCTGATTATCTACATCCTCTGCGTACTGCTGCTGGGGCTGCCGCTGATGATCGCGGAATTCTCCGTGGGACGGGCGTCGCACCTCAATGCGGTGGGCGCCTACCGGAAGTTGAACCGCCGATGGAGTTTTCTGGGCTACAACGGCGTGCTGGCGGCATTTCTGATTCTGGGATTCTACTTCGTGGTTTCGGGATGGACGGCCGAATACATGGTGCACTCCGCCACGGGCGAGATCGCCCGCTACTCCACGGCCGAGGAGTACAAAAACCTCTTCGAAACCTTCATCAGCAATCCGTGGCGGCCGGTTCTCTACACCTGTCTGTTCGTGCTGGCGACCCACTTCGTGATCGCGCTCGGCGTGCAGAAGGGCATCGAGCGTTCGGCCAAGATTCTGATGCCGCTGCTCTTCGTCATCCTGATCATCCTGTCAGTCCACTCGCTGCTGATGCCGGGCGGCGAAGCGGGACTGAAATTCCTTTTCGCTCCGGATTTCTCGAAAGTGACGCCCACGACGGTGCTCGTCGCGCTGGGGCAGGCCTTCTTCTCGCTCTCGATCGGCATCGGGACGATGGTCACCTACGCCTCGTATTTCAAGCCCGACACCAACCTGCGCCATACGGCGCTCAACGTCACGATCCTCGACACGCTGGTAGCCGTTCTGGCCGGCGTGGTGATCTTCCCGGCGGTATTCAGCGTGGGCATCGAGCCTTCGTCGGGTCCGTCGCTGGTGTTCATCACCCTGCCAAGCATCTTCAACGACATGCCCCTGAGCATGGTCTGGTCGTCGGTATTCTTCCTGCTGCTGGTCGTGGCGGCGCTCACCTCGACGATCTCGCTGCACGAAGTGGTGACGGTCTACCTGCATGAAGAGTGGCACCTGAGCCGCAAGACCGCGGCATGGCTGACGACCGCCGCAACGGCCGCGCTCGCATCGCTGGCGTCGCTGTCGCTGGGCGTGCTGAGCGGCTGGACGATCTGCGGACTTTCGCTTTTCGACTCGCTAGACTTCCTGACGGCCAACATCCTGCTGCCCGCGGGCGGATTCTTCACCTGCGTCTTCGTCGGCTGGAAACTCGACCGGCAGATACTCAGGGACCAGATCACCAACAACGGAGAGCTGAAATTCCGCATTTACGGCGTCTTCATCTTCCTGCTGCGCTACGTCTGCCCCGCCGTGCTGCTGCTGATCTTCCTCGACAACCTCGGCGTATTTTAACCGCCGGACCGACGGCAATACCAAAACCTGAAACCAATAACAACCCGAACCATGAAACATCCGCTACTTCTACTGCTGATCTGCTGCGGGCTTTGCACCGCAGTTTCCGCCCGTCCGATCCGGGGAACCGTCAAATGCGGCGGCAGGCCGCTCGCCGGAGTCGCCGTAACCGACGGCTACACCTTCGCGCAAAGCGACGCGCAGGGAGCGTTCGCCCTCGACGCCGACGACGAGGCGTTATTCATCAGCGTCGTGACCCCGGCGGGGTACATCGCACCGCTGAAAGAGGGCATCCCGCAGTTTTTCCTCCCCTACACCCCTTCGGCCAAACGCTTCGACTTCGAGCTGCAGGCGTGGCCCGGAACCGCGGCATGTTACGAACTGCTGGCCATCGCCGACCCGCAACCCAAGACCGACGAGCATTTCGAACGGCTCCGCACCGAGATAATCCCGCCGCTGCAGGCTGCAACAGCCGCGAAAAAGGCGCAGGGAGTCGATCAGGCCGTCATTCTGCTGGGCGACATCGTATGGGACTCGCCGCAGTTGTTCGCCAAAATCAGGGAGCAGTTCGCATCGCTCGGAATCCCCGTTTACGGCGTGATCGGCAACCACGACCACGACCTGAACAAATTCACCGACCGCGAAGCCACCGAAAACTACCGGTCGCATTTCGGCCCCACGTATTACGCCTTCGACATGGGCCGCACCCACTACGTCGTTCTCGACGATATCGTCTACCACGGCGCCCGCAAATACGACGAGCAGATAGACTCGATGCAGCTGCGCTGGGCGGCGGCCTACGCCGAACGTCTGCCGGCGGGTTCGCGCGTCTGCTTCGCGATGCACGCTCCGGCCATGAAGTCGTGGCGCGACGAACGCCGCGTCATGGAGTCGGCCGAAACCCTGATGGACGCCTTTGCGGGCCATGAAATCCATTTCATATCGGGACATACGCACATCAACTCGAATTTCGACATCCGCGAAGGCGCGATGGAACACAACGTGGCGCAGATATGCGGCAACCTCTGGCGGGACCCGATCAACCGCGACGGCACGCCCAAAGGCTGGCAGCTTTTCCGCGAATGCGGCGGGGATTTCGCGTGGACCTACCAGAGTCTGGAGATGCCCGAAGCCCGGCAGCTGCGCGTATGGGGTCCCGGCACGGCGGAGGACTACCCCGCTTCGGTAATCGCCAAGGTATGGAACTGGGATTCCTACTGGACGGTCGTATGGTATGAGGACGGCCGCTACCGCGGCTCCATGCAGCGCATCTGGTGCAACGATCCCGACTACATCGCCAACATCGACTCGCTGAAGGCCGCCGGGAAGACGGTATCCAAGTCGCAGCGGCCGCGTACGACGCACTTCTACTTCAAGGCCCGCCCTTCGGCATCGGCCCGCGAGATCGAAGTCGTCGCCACCGACCGTTCCGGCCGCCGCTACTCGGAGCGCATAACGCTCCCGACAAAGGAATAGGACAAAAGACAGACAGGCCGCCGCAGACAGACAAGGCGGACGGCAAACAGACACGCAGACAAGGCGCTGCGGACAGACAAACCTGACACAGACAAAGGCAGACGCAGACAAATAAGGCTGACGGTAAACAAAGACCGATGCAGGCAGACAAGGCGGACGGCAAACAGATACACAGACCGCCGCTGCGAATGCGGCCGCCTGAGAACGAAAAAAACGGAGAGTCGTACAACTCTCCGTTTTTCATGTATCTGCATCGCTGCCGATCAGTTGATATTCCGCCGATCGGGTTCGTGGTCCGGCGAAGCGGCTTCCATCTCGATCTGCAGTTTGACCATATTGACGGCCGTGGCGGCGGCTTCGTCGCCCTTGTTGCCGTGACGGCCTCCGCAGCGGTCCAAAGCCTGCTGCATGTCGTTCACGGTCAGCACGCCGAAGGCGATGGGCATGTTCCACTGGATTTGCAGCTGCGTGATGCCCTGCGTAACGCCCTGACAGATGAAGTCGAAATGACGGGTATCTCCCTGAATGACGCAGCCCAGCGCGATCACGGCGTCCACGTCGGTATATTCGGCGAAGAACTGCGCGCCGAGGGCCAGTTCGAACGTCCCCGGAACATACTTGATCTGGATGTTCAAGTCGGGACATCCGGCGGCGCGGAGCGTCCGCACGGCGCCTTCGAGCAGGGCTTCGGTGACCTCGCGGTTCCACTCGGCCACGACGATTCCGAACCGCATGTCCGCGGCCGAAGGCAGGGGTGAGTCGAATTTGGAAAGGTTGTGATTCTTGGTCGCCATAGTCCCGGTTATTTCACGCTGCCGAGGAGCTTCTCCGCCTCACGCGCATCCGTCGATGCGGGATAGGAGGTCAGAATCTGCTCGTAAAATGCGGCTGCCTTTTCGTTGTTGCCCTGAGCCTGCTCGGCCAGACCCGCCTTGCGCAGGTACATCGGTGCCGTCAGGTTGTTGTCGGCGGCCTTGACGGCCTGCTCGTAGAATTTCACCGCCTTGGCGTAGTTCTGCTGCTCGACGGCGATGTCGCCCTGCAGGCCCAGATTCTGGGCGTTGATGAGCGCTCCGGGGATGCCCTTGACCGGCGAATACTTCGCCAGATATTTGGCGGCGTTCTCCAGATCGCCCGTCTTCAGGTAACAGATACCCGCATAGTGCTTGGCGAGGTTGCCCGAAGGCGTCGAACCGTACTCTTCGATCACGTCGAGGAAGCCGGCGCCGTTGGCGTCGCCTTCGAGTGCGAGCTGATAATCCGGATTCTGCTCCTCGAAACGGTACTGAGCCTCGGCGATCCGCTCGGCGGCTTTGGTGGCGCGAGGGGCTACGATCAGTGCGCGGTATCCGAAAATAAGGGCTGCAAGAACCAGCAGTCCCAGAAAAATATACGCCATGTTACGGCCGTTTTTCTCGAAGAAAAGCTCAGTTCTGTTCATTGCTTCGCCGAGGGTCTCCTGCTCGGCTACATGCTGCTTTGCCATATGAAAAATATCTTGTTTTAGTTAAATTTCGGTATGTTAGTCTGCAAAGATACAAAACTATTCAGAATGTGCAATGCGCTGTCCGCTTTTTTTGTATCTTTACAAAAAACAGACGGCGCCCCGCACGGGCGGCGGTCCGGCAAATCGCAAACAAGTTTGCATTTGCACTCACCTTGCATTATCTTTGGGCTATGTTTCTGAAGAAAATATCGCTGCTGAATTTCAAAAATATCGAGCAGGCGGAGCTTGCCCTCTGCCGGGGCGTCAACTGTCTGGTAGGCGACAACGGAGCCGGCAAGACCAACGTCATCGACGCGGTCTACTACCTGTCGATGTGCAAGTCGTCGCTGCCCATGACCGACGGGCAGAGCATCCGCCACGGCGCCGACTTCTTCCTCGCCGAAGGGCAGTATCTCACCGACGGAGGAAAGAGCGAAAACATCGTGTGCTCCTTCTCGCGCAAAGGCGGCAAAGTGCTCAAACGCAACGGCAAGGAGTACGAACGGCTCTCGGACCACGTGGGGCTTGTTCCCGCCGTGATCGTATCGCCGGCGGACAGCGCCCTGATCAGCGACGCCGCGGACGAACGGCGCCGCTACCTCAACGCCTTCATCTCGCAGCTGGACCGGAGCTATCTGGCCGCCGTGATGCGCTACAACGCCGTGCTGGCCGAGCGCAACCGGCTGCTCAAGAACATGCCCGACGAGACGATGCTGCAGATTTACGACATGCAGCTCGTCGAACAGGGCGAGCGGATTCACGCCCGGAGGCGGGAGTTCGCCGAGCGGCTGCAACCCGTCGCGGCGGAGTATTACCGCATACTTTCGGGCGACCGCGAGCAGGTCGGACTGCACTACAAATCGGAGTTGAACGACCGTCCGTTCGGTGAGATTCTCCTCGCCGCGCGGCAGAAGGATCTGGTCAACGAGTTCACCACGTCGGGCATTCACCGCGACGATCTGGTGCTCCGGATCGGCGGCTACCCCTTGCGCAAATACGGCTCGCAGGGCCAGCAGAAGTCGTTCCTGATCGCCCTGAAACTGGCCCAGTACACAATAGTCGCGCAGGAGAAAGGCGAGAAGCCGATCCTGCTGCTCGACGACCTGTTCGACAAGCTCGACGCGGGGCGCGTGGAACAGCTCATACGGCTGGTGTCGGAAGATTCGTTCGGGCAGATCGTCATTACGGACTGCAACCCCACCCGTCTGCGCCGGATTCTGGACAAGGCCGGCGGGGCGTACTCCCTCTTCACGGTCGAAAACGGCGGCATCGGGCAGGAGACCGCAACGGCCGGAGCGCCGGCTTGCGGCGGGCAGCTTCCGGCCGAAGAGCGCGCGAAGGAAGCAGCGGACCGGACGCGGCATGCAGGGCCGCAGGAGGCTGGGGCTGCGGAAGGAATCCGGACGGCAGCGGTGCAAGGCGAAGCTTCGGAGGATTTACGCAACGCGGCGTCCGCAGGCGAAAAATCCGGCGGAAAGGACGTCCGCGGAACAGATACGGCAGACACGGCATCCGGCGGAAAGGAGGGAGCGCGATGAGACGGACCAAGACGATGCTGATGGGCGACCTGCTGGAAGAGTTTTTCAAACGCCCCTATGTCGCGGCCAAAGTCGCCGAAGGGAAGCTGCCCGACACATGGCGCGCCGTCGTGGGCGACCGCGCCGCAGACTTCACCACGGAACTGAAGTTGGAAAACCACATTCTCTATGCCCGCATCCAGTCGAGCGTGCTTCGTTCGGAACTCTTCTACCAGCGCGAAGCGCTTAAGGAGGAGCTGAACCGGCGTTCCGGCGTCCGGATCGTCAATGCGGTGATTATCCGGTAGACTCCCGGAAGGTGCGGGCGACACAGATGACACAGGTAAACACGGGTAACACGGGAGATGCGGGCGACACGGGTGGTGCGGGCGACACAGGAGATGCGAAAAATACTGGAGCAACGGCAAATAAGAGAAATAAGAACACGGCAGGCACAGAAAATACAGGAGATACGACAAAATACGGGACACACGAAAAGGCTGGGGCTGGGGCTGGGGCAGAGACACAAACTGAGACTGAAACAAACTGAAACAAACTGACTGCCTGAGAAACACGGAAAATGCCGGGGCATACTTTCCGCCCCGCTCCGGATCACACAAAAAAAAGATGCGCCTGATGAGGGCGCATCCTTTTTTATCCGGCCGGGCCGACCGGGCGAACCGGTCATTCCGTCCCGCGGAGATTACTGGATAATCGCGGCGCGGTTGGCGGCCTGAACCTTCTTGAAGGGATCGGGGGAGTTGCCCTTGCCCTCGTAATTCAACTGTTTGGGATTCACGCCCTTCGACACGAGGAAGTCGTAAACCCGCTTGGCGCGGTGCTCGGCGACGCGCTTGTTGCCGGCGGCGGTACCCGTCTGCTGGTCGGCGTGGCCCACGATCTGGTAAACGGCATCCTTCGAGCCGCTCTTGATCTGCTCGGCGATCAGCTCCAGACGCGTCTTCTCCTGCGGCGTCAGCACCGACATGCTGTAATCGAAGAGAATGATCGAAGTGTCGGCCAGAGCGGCTTCGTCGGCGGCGACAACCGTTGCGACGGCAGCAGCTGCCGCGGCATCGGCGGCGGCGTTCTGAGCGGCGGCAGCCTGCGCCTGAGCGGCGGCGAGCTGCTGGGCCAGCTGGGCGTTCTCAAGCTCGGCGGCTTCGACAGCGGCCATGCTTGCGGCAACGGCGTCTTGGAACGCCTGAATGTCGGCGGCCGTATAGCCCGCTACGCCGCGCTGCCAGCCGCGCTTGTTAAAGCGGTAGGTGAAGCCCGCCGTAGCGCTGAAGCCGAACAGGTAGGAACCGTCCGTCTTCGCGGGGCATACGCGCGAAGGCGCCAGCATGCCTTTCAGCTCGATATTGAAGTCGAACGAACGCGACAAGCGGAATTTGTTGAGCAGACCGTAAGAGAATGCGAAAGCCTGATGCGTACCGGTCATATTGTCCTCTTGGCTCTTGTCCGTGAAGTTCGTAGCCAGATAACCGAAGCCTACGAACGGCACCAGATAATAGGCTCGGTCGTCGCGGTAACCGCCCGCCCAGTTCGAGAAGTTAAGCATAAAGTCGGAATGCACGAAGAGGTAAGGCCACTTGAGTTTGCCCAGATCGGCGTCGTAGTTGGCAAACTGACCGCCCTGCAGCTGCAGACGCATACCTACCACCGGATGCACCCATTTTACAAGCGAAAAGTTCGCTTCGAATCCGAGGCGTTTTCCGAAGGACCCCGAATTGGAGCCGTTCGTCAGGGCCGTACCTACACCGCCGCCCAGCGACATCTCCCAATTATCCCAAAATCCATTGGACACAAAACCTGCAAAGCTCGGTTTTTTGGGCGTCTCCTGCGCCCATGCCGTCGTCGCGAATGCCACGACCGCAAGAATTAGAATAAGTTTTTTCATAGCTAACATTAGTTATTCCCAGTTGTAAAATTATAAATTAATTTTTCAAAATCCATTCATCAACAGCATGAAACGCAAAAACAGAGCCGAAAGCGACTAAAAAAGGCCGAAAACATACGTTTCCAGCCTTTTAATCTCAATATCAAATCTTTTCAGATCAGCCGCATTTCGAATAACCGCACGACATGCAGGTCAGACAGCCGTTCTGGTAGGCCATATTCTCCTGTCCGCAGCTCGGACACTTGCCTTTCGACTTGGTGCCGTCCACGATATATTGCTTCAGCGCACGGCAGACGCCCGTTTTCCACGTGTTGATCGACTCGCTGTCCAGATGGAGCGACTCGATGAGCGAAACGGTCTTCTCAATCGGCATGCCGTGGCGCAGTACGCCCGAAATGAGTTTGGCGTAGTTCCAGAACTCCTCGTTGAACAGGCGCGAGATGCCGCCGATGGTGTTCGTATAGCCGTAACGGTCGGTATACTGGAAGTCGTAACGCTTGGTGCCGTCGTCCTCGCGGACCTTGATGATGAAGCCCTTGTTGATCTTGCGGGGAATATACATGGCGTCCTCCTCGATCTTACCCGTGAAGACCTCGTAGGGACGTCCGTCCTGAAGTCCCACGAAGGCGATCCAGTCCTCGGTGCCGTTCTTGAACCGCACGATGTCGGCAGGAATCGACTTGGGACGCTTCGCCACTTCGCCGGGATGCCCCTCGCACTTCTTTTTCTTGTTCTTGGAAGCCTTGTCGAGCAGCACGCCGTCGCGGCAGCCGTCGCGGTAAACCGTGACGCCCTTGCAGCCGCACTCCCAAGCCGTGCGGTACACATCGGCGACGAGCGCTTCGGAGACATTGTTCGGCAGATTCACCGTCACCGAGATCGAATGGTCCACCCATTTCTGGATCGCACCCTGCATCTTGACCTTCGCCACCCAGTCGATATCGTTGGCCGTGGCGCCGTGGTAGGGCGAAGCCGCCACCCACTCGTTCAGCTCGGCGTCCGAAATGGTCTCCAGTTTCGACGTATCGTATCCGTTCGCGTCCAGCCACTTGACGAAATTGTGGTGGTAGACGTTGTACTCCTGAAACTTTTCGCCCGTTTCGTCCTCGTAATCGACATGCGTGTCGTGGTCCGAAGGGTTGATCTTGCGGCGGCGCTTGTAGACCGTGCGGAACACCGGTTCGATGCCCGACGTGGTCTGCGACATGAGCGACGTGGTGCCCGTCGGGGCGATGGTCAGCATGGCGATATTGCGGCGACCGTTCTTCTCCATTTCGGCGTACAGCTCCGGATCGGCCTCGCGGATGCGGGCGATCATCGGGTTGTTCTTCTCCTTCGAAGCGTCGTAGATCGGAAACGCTCCGCGCTGGGCGGCCATCCGGACCGAAGCGCGGTAGGCTTCGACGGCCAGCGTCTTCTGCACCTCGACGGCGAAAGCGATCGCCTCGTCCGAGCCATAAAGCAGCCCCAGCGCCGCGAGCATATCACCCTCGGCCGTGATGCCGAGACCCGTGCGGCGGCCCTTCTGCGCCATGGTGCGGATCTTCTTCCACAACTCCAGCTCCACGCGGCGGACCTCCTCATCTTCGGGGTCGGCGGCGATCTTGGCGATGATCTGCTCGACCTTCTCCAGTTCGAGGTCGATGATGTCGTCCATCATGCGCATGGCCTTGCCGACATGCGCCTTGAACCTGTCAAAATTGAACTTCGCCTCCTTGGTAAAGGGGTTGTCCACATAGCTCAGCAGGTTCATCGCCAGCAGGCGGCACGAATCGTAGGGGCAGAGCGGAATCTCGCCGCAGGGGTTGGTCGAAACCGTCACGAAGCCCTCGTCGGCATAGCAGTCGGGCACGCTCTCGCGGATGATCGTATCCCAGAACAGCACGCCCGGCTCGGCCGACTTCCATGCGTTGTGGATGATTTTATCCCAGAGTTTCTTGGCGTCGATGTCCTGCTCGTATTTGGGATGGTCCGACTTGATCGGGAACTGCTGGTGGTACTTCTTGCCCGCGATCGCGGCGCGCATGAATTCGTCGTCGATCTTGATCGAGACGTTGGCGCCCGTGACCTTGCCCGTATCGACCTTGGCGTCGATGAAACGCTCGGCGTCGGGATGCTTGATCGACAGCGAGAGCATCAGCGCTCCGCGGCGGCCGTCCTGCGCCACCTCGCGCGTCGAGTTGGAATAGCGCTCCATGAACGGAACGATACCCGTGGAGGTGAGGGCCGAGTTCAGCACGGGGCTGCCCGTGGGACGGATGTGCGAAAGGTCGTGGCCCACGCCGCCGCGGCGCTTCATCAGCTGCACCTGCTCCTCGTCCATGCGGAAAATGCCGCCGTACGAGTCGGCCGGGTTCTTATGGCCGATCACGAAGCAGTTCGAGAGCGAGGCCACCTGAAAGTTGTTGCCGATACCCGTCATCGGGCCGCCCTGCGGAATCACGTACCGGAAATGGTCGAGCAGCTCGAACACCTCCTCCTTGCTCATCGGATCGGGATACTTGCGCTCGATGCGCTCGATCTCGGCGGCGATACGCTCGTGCATCTGCTTGGGCGACGTTTCGTAAATATTGCCGAAAGAGTCCTTGAGGGCATACTTGCTGACCCACACCGTTGCGGCGAGGTCGTCCCCTTCGAAATACTTTTTCGACTCGGCGACCGCATCGTTGTATTCGACTTTCTGCGGCGCCACGGGTTTTGCGGCTTTTGACATGACTATATTACTTTATTTCAGAATTTTAGCGTCGGAACGGACAAAGTCCGGTTTTACAAAAATGACTCTTTTATATGGAAAAAACCAGCGACGCACACCAATTTTATCCACAAGTTATTTACAAAAGGTGCAAAAGATGCGCCCCGCATACGTGAGACGCATTTATCGGCCGGCGGAAACCCGCGGCGCCGGTTTCGGCGTGCGGACCGCGGCCCAGAAAAGCACCGGCTACTTCACCGCCACGGCGTCGATCTCGACCAGCGCGCCCATCGGAAGCGCCGCCACCTGATAGCACACGCGGGCGGGCATCCGCTCGGTAAAGAACCGGGCGTAAACGGCGTTCATCGCGGCGAAATCGCCGATGTCCTGCAGCAGGACGGTGGTCTTGACCACGTCGCCGAGCGTATAGCCGCCCTCTTCGAGGATGTGGCGCAGGTTCGTAAGCGACCGGTGCGTCTGGGCTTCGACGCCTTCATCCATTTTGCCGGTGGCGCCGTCGATCGGGAGCTGGCCCGAAACATAGAGTGCGCCGCCGGCTTCGACGGCCTGCGAGTAGGGTCCCACGGCTTTGGGCGCATGGGGCGATGCGATAATCTTCTTCATAACGGGTATTTTTCAAATTTTACACAAAGGTACGATTTATTCCCTATATTTGCACAACACATATAATAATATACTATGAAGATTTTGCTGAAAATCGCGGCCCTCGCCGCCGTTGCGGCCCTCGCCGCAGGGTGCTGCAGCTGCCGTTCCTACCAAAAGAAAAACCGCAGGCCGCTCGTCGGCACCGAGTGGCAGCTCATTCAGCTGGGCGGCAAGGCCGTCAAACCCGAAGAGGGCAAATTCACGCTTACGTTTCTGGCCGAAGAGAACCGCATCGCGGGCGTCGGCGCCTGCAACCGCATCATGGGGAAGTACGAAGCGACCGAGAAGGGCGTGCTGAAGATCGGGCCGCTGACATCGACGATGATGGCATGCCCCGGCATGGAGCAGGAGGACGCGTTCACCAAGGCGCTCGAATCGACGACGCACTACGATATGGACGGACCGATGCTGCTCCTGCTGAGCGACGGCGAACTGCGGGCCGTATTTCAGGCGAAGCCCTGAGACGAAGCACGGGCGCAGCCTGACGACAAAAAAGGGGAGGACTTTCGGACAGTCCTCCCCTTTTTCATACGGCTCGCCGCGTCTATTTCAGGTGCGGATTCAGGCTGCGCCATTCCTCCACGGGCGGGATGATGCCCATCGAAATCACCTCGTCGCGCAGTTTGCAGAGGTGTTCGTAGCTGGCCGCGAGGGTCTTGTTCTCCTCGGCCGTGCCCTGCACGTTCTTGTAGCTGACGCCCTCCTTGGTGATCTGGGTCTCCATCGCCATCAGGATATGCTTGAACTCATCGTTGTGCACGAATACGCCCGCCGGATAGCCGAACGGCTTGCCGCCCATGGCCGCAGCGATCATGCAGATCGACAGGTAGGCCGGGCTTTGGAACGACGAGCGGCCGCGCAGGTCGATGATATGCTTGCCGCCCTGAATCACACGCTGCTGCAGGTCGTGCCAGTCGCCTTCGGGCATTTCATGGCCGATCAGCTCCGAAAGGGGACGTCCGGCGACGAGCGTCGTCGAGGCGAAGACGGCCATCTGCTCGCCGTGGCCGCCGTAGGTGCGGCAGTTGCGGATTTCGTCGGGCGAAATCTTGAAATACTTGGCCAGCTCCGAACGCAGGCGCGTGCTGTCCAGCGCGGCGAGGGTCGAAAGCTGCGAGGGACGGATGCCCGCATAGATCAGCGTCACCAGTCCCGTGATGTCGGCGGGATTGAAAACCACGACCACATGCTTCACACCGGGGCAGTAGGTCTTGATGTCCTTGCCCAGCTGCGCGGCGATCTCGGTATTGCCTTTCAGCAGGTCTTCGCGCGTCATGCCCGCCTTGCGCGCCGCGCCGCCCGACGAAACGACATACGAAGCGTCCGTAAGAGCCTCCCTGATATCGCTCGTCCAAGTGATGTTCACCCCTTCGAACGCGCAGTGATAAAGCTCCTCGGCCACACCTTCGAGCGCGGGAGCGTACGGGTCATACAGGCAGATGTTCGGCGTAAGGCGCATCATCAGCGCCGTCTGGGCCATGTTCGAGCCGATCATACCGGCCGCGCCCACGATCGTGAGTTTGTCGTTTGTCAGAAATTCCATAACTGAAACTATTTTAAATTGGGTACGATCCCGTACCCGGGTCTTATTTGCTGAAGCGGAACGTAAATTCGTTCTTCGCGTCGCGCATCCAAGCGAACTGCCGCGTAGTGGGCGAAATGGCGAACAGGGGCGAGAAAGTCGTCGCCTTCACCGTCACGCCGTCGGGCATGAACTCCAGAATGCGTATCCAGCCGTCGCCGCCGTTGCCCTCGTAACCGCCGCCCATCGACTGCGCGTCGAAGAGCATCTGGTGTACGTCCTTTCCGGCGCTGTTTCTGTCGGTGCGGAACCCGCTTCCCGAAATGTGGCCGCAGACCACCAGTTCGATGTTGGAAGCCGGGCGGACCAGTTTCTGCCAGAGTTCCTCGCCGTTGCTGGCGTCGGGAAGCGGCAGTCCCTTGATCTTCACGATCCTGCCGTTGCGCACCAGCGGCTCGTAGCTCGTCACCTTGCAGGGACCGGACAGCCGCTGATCCTTGGCATCGAGGTAAGCGTGGGTCATCAGCACGATCCGGTGATCGGCGTACTCCTCCAGCCCCGCCACCTGCTGCGCCCACTTCATCACCGTATCGCGGGGCGCGAACTCCATATTCAGGAAAAGGTAGTCCTTTCCGTCGGGAGCCTTCAGTTCGAAGGCGCAGTTCTCGACGGCGGGATTATCGTCCGAATCGAGTCCGAACTGACAGATCGCCGCCGCGTTGAGCGGGTTGCGGCCGATCGGGAAATATTCGTTCAGGTGCGTGCGCCGCGCGCCGCTGCGGGTATAGGTGTAGTCGTGGTTGCCGGTGGCGACCAGATAGGGCACGCGTCCGTCCAGCACCTTGAACGCATCGGCCATGCCCTGCCATTGGCGCACCGAGGTCAGATCGCCCGAAAAGCCGTTGCCGATGCGGTCGTTCTGCTCGACCACGTCGCCCACGCAGAGCACCATCCGAACGTTCAGCCGCTCGATATTGTCGGCGATCCATGCCGTCATCAGGCGGGCGATGGGCTGGCTGGCTTCGTTCTTGGCATATCCCTGCAGGTCGGGGATCACCACGACGCTCCACGATTCGGGATTCTCCAGCGCGGGTTGCCGGTATTCCTCCTGCGCCGCAGCGGGCAGGCTCCACAACATGGCGGCCAACGCCGCGAGGGTCATTATTCCTCTTTTCATTTTTCGTACCGTTTATTTATCGGGCCGCGAATCATTCGACTTCGCGGCGGTTCCGCAGGGCATGCGTGATGGTCAGCTCGTCGACGTATTCCAGCTCGTCGCCGAAGCCGATGCCGCGGGCGATCGAGGTGACTTTCACGCCGGGAAACTGCCGCAGGCGGTTCATCAGGTAGAAGAGCGTCGTCTCGCCCTCGACCGAGGTCGAAATAGCGAGGATCACCTCCTTCACGCCGCCGCGGGCGATGCGTTCGGTCAGCAGGTCGATCTTCAGATCCGAGGGCGAAATGCCCTGCATCGGCGAAATGACCCCGCCCAGCACGTGGTAAAGGCCCTTGTACTGGTGGGTATTCTCGATCGAGAGCACGTCGGCGACCTGTTCCACGACGCAGATCGTGGTCCGGTCGCGCTCGTCGTCCAGACAGATCGGGCACACCTCCTCGTCCGAAAGGTTGTTGCACTCGGCGCAGTATTTCACGTCGTTGCGGAAACGGTCGATGCTCTCCGTCATTTCGGCCACCGACTCCCGCTCCATGCGCAGGATGTGGATGGCGAGGCGCAGCGCCGTGCGGCGCCCCACGCCCGGAAGCTTCGACAACTCGCCGACGACGTCCTGTAGTAATTTAGACATTCAGATCGTTTCGATTTTGCGGCACTCCAGCCACCCTTTCTTGCCGTCGGCGATCACCACTTCGCACCAGTCGTCGAGCCGGTTCGTGATCGTCACGACCGTGCCTTCGTGCAGCACGAAAAGGTCGGTGGACGACTTGTCGGGCGAACTCTTGACCGCCGTAGAAGCGGTCATGACCACGGCCGAAGTGTCGTCGAGCATCTCGCGGCGTTCGCCCAGCGCAAACCACGTCGTCAGCATGCACAACAGCACGGCGACGACGGTGCCGTAGAACCCGGCCTTGCGCAGCGAAAGCCGCTGGGCCAGCAGGTAGACCAGAAACAGCGCCAGCGCGCAGGCCAGCAGCACCAGCGAAAGGACGCTCCACGCCGTACAGCTCATCGTGTGGCGGGCTTCGCGCATCCACGTCACGAAGAAGAATTCGGGAATGTCCTCGATGTTGTCCTTCGTGCGGGCTTCGGCGACGCTCAGGTTGTGGCGGATGTCGTCGTTGCCGGGAGCCAGCCGCAGCGCCCGTTTGTAATAGAGGATGGCCTTGCCGATGCGGTCCTCCTTGAAGTAGGCATTGGCGAGGTTATAGTAGAGTTTCACGGAGCTTACCCCGCGGGAAAGAATCTCTTCGTAGACTTCGGCGGCCGAATGGAAATTGCCGTTGATATAGGCCGTGTTGGCCATGTCCCACAACTGTTCGGTCGTGGGCCGGGGCGCGGACTCGCTCTGCTCCGCCTCCGGCTGCGCAAGGCTGTCGGCAGGCTCCTGCGCATAGGATGCCAGACACCCCAGCAGCAGGACGAGACAAACTGAAATTCGTTTTTTCATAGCTGTTCCTATCGTTTTATCATCGCTTCGATCCGCGAAATGATATCGACGCCCTCGCCGTAGACCTCGGTCATCCGGGCCGATGCGGCCGGCGAATACTGCGCCTCGTCGCACTTGGTGATGATGGCCGTGAAACGCTGCGACTCTTCGGACGAGACGCCCCGTTTGTGCAGCTCCTCGCGGACGTTCTCTTTCGTGAGGTTGGCGACCGGAATGTTGAACTTGTCGCTCATGTAGCCCCACAACGCGCGGAGCATCTCCTCGTAGAACGCATGGCGGTTCTGCTCCTCCATGTAGCGTTTGGCGGCGCGGAAACGCTGCACGGCGACCTTGTTGGCGCGCTTGCCCCGCAGCAGGGCCACGTTCTGCGACTCGCGGATCTGCCGGCGCAGCGCGACGTAGACCATTGCGAAGAGGATCAGGATGCCGAAGAACAGCACCCAGTAGGCCGCGCTGAAGAGGAACGGTTCGCGGACCGAACGCAGCTGCGGACTGCCCAGCTTGATGAAGCGGATATCCTGTCCGAGCAGCTTGACCTCCTCCTTCGACATGCCGCGGCCCTGCACCACGGGGGCGTCGCCGCCGCCCTTGGCGTCGGGCGTGATCTCCAGCTCCAGCGCCTTCGACTTCAGCGTCATGTACTGCATGCGCGACGGGTCGAAATAGCTGAATTCGACGGGTTCCACCTCGTACGTGCCTTCGGCGCGCGCGATGAAGGGATATTCGAACTGGCGGTAGCCGGAAATGCCGGCCGCCGAGGTGTTGATCGACTCGGTGGTCTTGACGTTATACTGCTCGAACGAAGCGGGGAGCGTCAGTTTGGGCGCCTGCACGAACGTAAGGTTGCCCGTGCCGGAGATCTTCACCGTATAGGTCGCCGCGGAGTTGGCGGCCAGCCGCTCCTGCGGAAGCACGGCATCCATCGTGAAACTGCCCACGGCGCCGCTGAAGCTGGCGGGAGCGCCCGCAGGCAGCGGCTTGACGGCGATGTTGATGCGCGGACTCTGCACCTTGCGGGGCACGTTGACGAAGTCGGGACCGCCCCCGAAGAAGGGGTCCACGTTGCGGCGTCCCGGCACCACGACCTGCGCCACGGCCGTCAGTTCGGCCGGCTCGATCACGAGCGTCCCGGCCTGCTGCGGGTAGAGCAGGTACTCCTTGGCCACGAGCGTCTCGTAGACCTTGCCGTTGAAGGTCTCGCGCTGGCGCCGGGCGTTGTCGGTATTAAGCTCCTGCGCCCAGAATCCGTTGAACGACGGGAATTTCACGTCGTTGTATCCCACGACCGGCACCCGCTCGTACAGCTTGAACGTCACGCGCAGCGGCTCGCCCTTGTAGACCGAGGTCCGCGACACGACGGCGCGCAGCAGAATGTCGTCCTTGGCGATCTGGTTCTGCGCCGTAACGTCCGGCGAGGAGTCCTCGCGCGGCCGGGACTGCGTGCCGCCGGCACCGGGGGACTTGCCCTCGTTCACGATCTCGATCGGCAGGGCGTTGGAACGGTAGACGGTGCCGTCCACCGTGACTTCGGCAGCCCCGACGGTGACGTTGCCCGCGGCCTGCGGAAGCAGGACGTAGGTGATCGTGTAATTGATGCTTTTGGTCATCGCTCCGTTGACGATCTGGATCGGCTGGCCCGACGACTCGGCCGGGCCGGCGATCACGTCGAATCCTTCGAACGAAGGCGCCTTGAACGTCCCCTTGTCGGGATAGGCGTTGAGCGCGAACTCCACGCGGAACGCTTCGCCGACGGCGACCGTCAGCGGAGAGCTGGCCTCAAAAGTGACCTTCTCGGCAGCCGATGCCGAGAAGATCGCCAGCGCGAAGAGCGCCGTCAGGGATATTTTCGCAATGAAATCTCTCATTGAGCCTTACAATAAAATCTTTCTTCAGATTTTACAACGTAAACTTTTGCCCGTTAGTATATCTCCGGGCCGTTTTTTAATGTTTGAAATCGGCAAAAAAGTCGTTGCCCTTGTCGTCGACGATGATGAACGCCGGGAAGTTCTCGACGTAGATCTTGCGGACGGCCTCCATGCCCAGTTCGGGGAAGTCCACGACCTCGACCGACTTGATCGAGTTCTTGGCCAGAATAGCCGCCGGGCCGCCGATCGAACCGAGGTAGAAACCGCCGTGCTTGCGGCAGGCGTCGGTGACCTGCTGCGAGCGGTTGCCCTTGGCCACCATCACCAGCGAACCGCCGTGCGACTGGAACAGATCCACGTAGGGGTCCATGCGTCCGGCCGTCGTGGGGCCGAACGAGCCCGAAGCCATGCCCTCCGGCGTCTTGGCCGGACCCGCGTAGTACACCGGGTGCTTCTTGAAGTATTCGGGCATGGGCTTGCCCTCGTCGAGCATCTGCTTGATGCGGGCGTGGGCGATGTCGCGCGCCACGATCAGCGTGCCCTTCAGGTTCAGGCGCGTCTTGATCGGATATTTGGTAAGGATTTCGCGGACCTTGTCCATGCCTTCGTCGAGGTCGATGTCCACGGCGGGCGACATGGCGGGCGCCTCGGCGGGCAGGAAGCGGGCGGGGTTCTTCTCCAGCGCTTCGAGGAAGATGCCGTCGGGCGTGATCTTGGCCTTGATGTTACGGTCCGCCGAGCAGCTGACGCCGATGGCCACGGGGCACGAAGCCGCATGACGCGGGGCGCGGATCACGCGCACGTCGTGTACGAGGTACTTGCCGCCGAACTGCGCGCCGACGCCGCTCTCCTGACAGATCTTGAGCACCTTCTCCTCCCATTCGAGGTCGCGGAAGCAGCGGCCTCCCTCGTTGCCCGAAGTGGGCAGCTCGTCGAGGTAGCCGGCCGAAGCCTTCTTCACGGTCGAAAGGCACATTTCGGCCGACGTGCCGCCGATGCAGATCGCGAGGTGGTAAGGCGGGCAGGCCGACGTGCCGAGGTCGAAGATATGCTGTTTGATGAATTTCGTGAGCGACTCCTCGTTCAGCAGCGCCTTGGTCTGCTGGTAGAGGAAGGTTTTGTTGGCCGAGCCGCCGCCCTTGGTGATGAAGAGGAATTCGTATTCCATGCCCGGACGGCCGCCGTAGATGTCGATCTGGGCCGGCAGGTTGGTGCCCGAATTCTTCTCGTCGGTCATCGTGAAGGGCACGACCTGCGAATAGCGCAGGTTGCGCTCCTTGTAGGTTTCGTAAACGCCTTTCGAGATGCACGCGGCGTCGTCGGCGCCCGTGTAGACATCCTCGCCCTTATGGCCGATGCAGATGGCCGTGCCGGTGTCCTGACAGGTCGGCAGCTCGCCCTCGGCCGCAACGACCTGATTCAGCAGCATGGTGTAGGCCACGAACTTGTCGTTGTCGGTAGCTTCGGGATCTTCGAGGATGTTGCGCAGCTTCTGCAGGTGCGCGGCGCGCAGATAGAACGACACGTCGCCATAGGCGGCCTTCGACAGCAGTTCGAGACCCGCGGGGTCCACCTTCAGGATTTTACGTCCGTCGCACTCGACGACCTTCACGTAATCCTTCGTCAAAAGACGGTACTCGGTTTTGTCCTCCCCCACGGGGAACGGCTCCTGATAAATAAAGTCAGCCATAATGGTAGTTTGTTTATGTTTGTAGTATCAATATCCTTGCAGTCTGCCCCGACCTTCGGCCGCCGCGGGGCGCGGAAGCCCGTCCGCGATTCGGGAATCCCCCGGAGCTAAAGCCATGCAAAAATACAAAAAACAATCCGGATTGCGCAACAATTTCCGTCCGTCTGTTATTTTTTTCACAAAAAGGCGAATAAAATAGCCCGAACAGGCGCAATTAATTAGAATATTTATTAAATTTGTGCGGTTTTTCGAGAGAAACAATTCACTGCATAAATTAAATTACTATGGTATCCTACAAAGATTTGGGTCTTGTGAACACCCGTGAGATGTTCGCAAAGGCCATCAAGGGCGGTTATGCCATCCCGGCATTCAACTTCAACAACATGGAGCAGATGCAGGCCATCATTCAGGCTTGCGTGGAGGCTTCGTCGCCGGTAATTCTTCAGGTGTCGTCGGGCGCGCGCAAGTACGCCAACCAGACCCTGCTCCGCTACATGGCTCAGGGCGCCGTCGAATATGCCAAGGAGCTGGGCAAGAACATTCCGATCGTTCTGCACCTCGACCACGGCAACTCGTTCGAGCTTTGCAAGAGCTGCATCGACATGGGCTTCTCGTCGGTGATGATCGACGGTTCGCACCTCCCCTATGAGGAGAACGTGGCGCTCACCAAGCAGGTGGTCGACTACGCACACCAGTTCGACGTGACGGTAGAAGGCGAGCTGGGCGTACTGGCCGGCGTGGAGGACGAGGTTTCGGCCGAGCACCACACCTACACCGATCCCAAGGACGTCGTGGATTTCGTATCCAAGACCGGCGTGGATTCGCTGGCCATCTCGATCGGCACCTCGCACGGCGCCAACAAGTTCAAGCCCGAACAGTGCACCCGCAACGCCGAGGGCATCCTCGTTCCGCCCGAACTGCGTTTCGACATTCTGGCCGAGATCGAGAAGGAGCTTCCGGGCTTCCCCATCGTGCTGCACGGATCGTCGTCGGTTCCGCAGGAGTACGTGAAGATCATCAACACGCACGGCGGTGCGCTGAAGGATGCCGTAGGCATTCCCGAAGAGCAGCTCCGCAAGGCTGCCAAGAGCGCCGTCTGCAAGATCAACATCGACTCGGACGGCCGTCTGGCGATGACCGCAGCCATCCGCAAGATCTTCGTAGACCAGCCCGCCGAGTTCGACCCCCGCAAATATCTGGGTCCGGCCCGCGACGAGCTGAAGAAACTCTACATGCACAAGTGCGAGAGCGTGCTGGGTTCGGCCGGCAAGGCTTAATCCGCAACATTCCGACAAAGAAACCCGGTCTCGAAAGACCGGGTTTCTTTCGTTTCCGGCGTGCGTTGCCGGAAAACGGCGGCTCCGGAGAAAAGAGTCGCAAGGGCGCGGAATTCCGGACGCAAAGCGACGCGGAGACATCGGATATACCCCGGTCCGGGCGGGACCGGACAGAGTCATCAAACTAAAAAACAATAACTTAACAGCAACGACCCACACCCGATTTGACCCCCGGCTTTGTTTTGACAAGAAAGGGGGTATTTCTATTTTTGCTGCCGAGCGGCACTATGCCGATGCCGGACCAATCACAATCAAATCAGGTTAATTATGGAGAGAATAGAAAAAACCTTGCTGCTGCCGCTGCTGGCGGCCGCAGTATTGTCTTCCGCGTCCTGTTCCGACGACAAGGAGAAGGAGCCGCCCGTGCGGGCCGTAAATTACACCATCGAGTTCTCGACCGTCTCGCAGGCGGTTTACCTCGGAGACAGGTACCGGACCGGAGACGGCAACTACCGTCTGACGCTGACCAATGCGGACGGAGACGTGCTGGAAGCGGACCTGACGAGCGTCAAAGCCCCCAAACCCTCCGCCGCGATGCCCGAAGCGGGCGTTTACACGGCGGCGGAGACCCGCCGGGCGGGAACGTTCGCGCCGGAGGCATCCTCGTGGGAAACCGCCAAAAGCGGCGTCGAGGTCCGGAGCGCGAATCAGGCCGGGCAGAAAACGAAGTTCGCGATCCGTGCGGGCAGCATGACGCTCGCGCCCGCGGCATCGGGCGACGGGACCTTCACCCTGTCGGGCGAGGTGAACGACGGGGACAAAACCGCCCTCGCGTTCTCGTGGAGCGGCGCGCTGGCCTTCGCAAACGAATCCGGGGAGGAAGACCCGGTCGTGTACGAACGGCTGTCGATGGTCTTCGGCGACTACTATCCCAACGACTACGGCATTGCGGCCGACACCTACATGCTCCGCGGCGGCAACGAAAGGGTCGAACTGCATTCGCAGCTCCGCAGCGTGCCGGCCGCCGATCCGGCGGCGCCGCTGCCCGGCGACGGCAAATACACGATCGACCTGCGTTCGGAAGCGGGAAAATACGCCAACGAAACCTTCACGTTCCGCTCAGGCTACATCTCCGAGAGCGGCCGGGCCGCCGGCACCTACTGGAAAACAGACCAAGCCACCTACGTCGCCACGTCGGGATCGTTCACCGTCTCGACCGTCGGCGAAAGCTGGAAGATAGAGGGAACGCTCCGCGACGACGGGGCCGAAGAGACGTTTTCGTTCACCTACACCGGAAAACCCGGATTCAAAAACTAATCCCCAAATACGTTACGACCTATGCAAATCTTCAGAAAATCACTGCTCCTGACCGCCGCGCTGGCCCTGACGGCCTTCGCCGCATGCAGCAACGACGACAATGAAAACGGCGGAGACGGCAAAGAGACCGATCCCGATTACCTCGCACTCCCCCACGCCTACGGCACCTATTACCACACCTACTGGGGCGATGCGGCCGGCGACTACTATCTGGTGCTGACCGACGCAGACCTCGATCAGGCCGATGCCGCGCCCTACAAGTACCGGCTCGACATCGACTTCCTGAGCGTACTGGCGACCGATCCGAAAAGCGCGCGTCCGCTGGACGGCGAATACACCATCGGCAAATCCACCGACAACAAGGCCGGCGTATTCATCGAGGGATTTCTCGGAACCGATTCCTTCGGCATGCCGGCTCTGTTCGGCACCTATTGGAACGAGCCTAACGAAGAGGAGGGTTCCACAACGCCCCACGCCATCGTCGGCGGAAAGATGCGGATCAAGACCGACAACGGCATCACCACGATCAAGGCGGAGTTCATCGACGAAGACGACAGCACGCTGCGCGTCAGCTACCGCGGAGCGCTCGAATTCGAAAACCGCATAAACGACTCTTACCGCGGCGACTCGAAACTGAATGCCGACTATGCGATGAACGCCGACGCGCCGGTGGTTTCGATCAAGAAGATCACGGACGAATGTACGGCCCGGTACGACCGCTGGGACCTGCACTTCTACGAAAAGGAGTGCTACGCGACGCAGGGCGCGACGGGATACTACCTCTGGTTCAGGCTGAAAACGGCTCCGGGGCAAGAATACATTCCGTCGGGCACCTACAAAGCGACCTCGGACGACACGCCCGGCTTCCTGCCCGGCACACGGGAAGATCTCGGCGGCGGAAATCTCCGGGCCGTGAACACGTGGTTCTACAGCGGCCGCACGCCCCATGCCCCGATGACCAACGGTTCGCTGACCCTGAAAACGTCGAACGGAACGGACTACGAAGTGTCGTTCTCGACGGGCGACGACCACCCGATGCCCTATCTGGTGACGGGATCGTTCTCCGGAACGGTGAAAAAGCTCGCCTCCAATTAGGCGCCCCGGATAGGCGGATTTTCGCGGCCGCCCCTCTTCCCGGCACTTCCGGGAAGGAGCGGTCCGGAATCCGGAAGATGTCAAGGCCGGAACTTCAGAGAAGTTCCGGCCTTGAGATTTCATGCGGGGCGCACCGTTGTCGGGACCGCAGCCGCTTTCGGGTCCGGCACCGTTTTCAGAGCTGCGGCCGCTTTGAGGGCTGCACCGTTGTCGGGTCAGCACTGTAGTCGGGTCACCCCCGTTCCCGGATCGGCGGACCGGTCTCCTGCGGCAGATCGGAGTCCATGCGGTCCGAAGCGGTTACGGCTCCAGCACGGACCGGGCGGCCACGGAATCAGCGGACGTATTTTCCGACGAACTCCCGGACGACGGCGGTGTATTCCTCCCTGTTGTCCCGGTAGGAGTAGGCGTGTCCGGCTCCGGGAACGAGCCACAGCTCCTTTTCGCCCGGCTTGGCTTCATAGAGCGGATAGACCATCCACGTAGGCACGTAATCGTCGGCGTCGCCGTGGATGAAGAGCATCGGAAGTTCGCACTTGGCCACCTGCGCCAGCGCCGAAGCCTCGCGGAAATTCCAGCCGTATTTTAGATCACAGAGCCAGCTCGCAGTGTGCATCAGCGGAAATGCGGGAAGTCCGAACGAGGTTTTCAGCTCGTTCGAGAACTCGTCCCAGACGCTCGTGTAGCCGCAGTCCTCGACAAAACACTTCACATAGGGGCGCTGCGACTCGCCCGCAACCATCATCGTCGTGGCGGCGCCCATCGAGATACCGTGAACGACCATCTGCGTATTGCCGCCGAAGAGGGCGTCGGCAACCTCCATCCAGCGCAGCACATCCAGCCGGTCGAGCCAGCCCATGCGGATCGCCCGGCCTTCGCTCCGGCCATGGTAATGCAGGTCGGGCAGCAGCACGTTGTAACGCAGGTCGTGATTATAGAGGTAGCCGATCATCAGCATCCGCACGGCGCAGTCGGTATATCCGTGGACGATGACGGCCGTGCGGTCGGTCGGTTCGGGAGCCGCGGCGTAGAGCGCATGGAGCCGCACACCCTGCGGATCGACGATCACCGTATCGCGCAACGCTCCGACCCGTTCGAGACTGTCCGTCCACGGACGCAGGAAAGGATACTCGGCGTACATATATTCATAGGCCGTGGCATTTTTCGCCCGCATCGTCTCTTCGGGGCGCAGCGAGAAGCCGAGCATATAGAAACTCCCGCCGATAACCGCAGCTGTCAGCAACAGCACAAAAAGGGCTATGGTCCGCGTAATTCGTCTCGTCGTCATAACTTTCGGTTATAGATCCGCACTCTCGGAGAGCGGCGCGCCCTCCGTTCCGGCGTAAAACATCACCATCTCGGTCTCCCCGTCGCCGCGGTTTTCGCCGTAATGGACCGTGCCGACCAGCTCCACGATACCCTCGCCGGCGCGGAAAGTCCGCTCCGTCCCGTTGTCGGAGACCACGGTCAGTTCGCCGCGGAGGATCACGCCGGCATTGATGACGGCATGCGTGTGCCGCGGGAGCGTCGCATGCGGCGGAATCGTCGCCCGGAGAATCGTCACCTGCGGCCGCCCCGCCGGATAGGCCGGAAGCGGCGCGCCGTCCCAGCTCGAAGCGGTCTCGGCGACACGCGTTACCGCCGGACGGCCGCCGGACAGACTCATTCGGCAGCCAGTTTCGTCCGGATGTGCGCCAGCATGTCGTCGGTCATGCGCGAAAGGTCCCATTCGGGTTTCCAGCCCCACTCCTCGCGGGCGCAGGTGTCGTCCAGCGAATTGGGCCAGCTCTCGGCGATCTCCTTCTTGACGGGATCGACGTCGTAATCCATCGTGAAATCGGGCAGACGCTTCCTGATCTCGGCGCAGATGATCTCCGGCGTGAAGCTCATCGAGGCGATGTTGAAGCTGTTGCGGTGAACGAGTTTCGCGGGATCGGCCTCCATCAGTTCGACGCAGGCGCGCAGCGCGTCGGGCATGTAGATCATGTCCATATAGACGTCCGGCGGCACGGGGCAGGTGAACCGCCCGGAGCGGATGGCCTCATAGTAGATCTCGACCGCATAGTCGGTCGTGCCGCCGCCGGGCAGCGTGACGCTCGAAATAATGCCCGGAAAACGCACCGAGCGGGTATCGACGCCGTATTTGTGGTGGTAGTAGTTGCCCAGCATTTCGCCCGTGACCTTGCAGATGCCGTAGATCGTCGTGGGCTGCATGATGGTATCCTGCGGGGTCCGGTCCTTGGGCGAGGTGGGGCCGAAGGCGCCGATCGAGCTGGGCGTGAAGAGCGCACAGTGGTGCTGGCGGGCCACTTCGAGCGAGTTGTTCAGCGCACCCATGTTGACGTTCCACGCCATCTGGGGATTGCGCTCGCCGACGGCCGAGAGCAGCGCCACGAGGTTGAAGATCGAGTCGATATGGTAACGGGCGACCACCGAGGCCATGGCCGTAGCGTCGAGGGCGTTGAGCACTTCGAAAGGCCCCGCTTCGCCGAGAGCCTTGCATTCGCGCATGTCGGTGGCGACGACGTTGCGGTCGCCGTAGATTTTGCGCAGGTAAACCGTCAGCTCGGAACCTATCTGGCCTCCGGCGCCTATTATCAGTATACGTTTCATGGGTTTAGAGTTATAATTCAAAAGTAAAGATAGAAAATAATTGTGAAAACCGCACAAATTTTTGGTCTTTTCATTTTTCTTATGTACTTTTGCACCACTCGAATGAGAAATGTTGCTGTTGTAGCTCAGTGGTAGAGCACTTCCTTGGTAAGGAAGAGGTCACGAGTTCAATCCTCGTCAACAGCTCGCAAAGCAAGGATTACGGTGTCACGTAATCCTTTTTTCATTTCGGCGGAAAGGACTGAAGACCGGCAGGGAACAGGTGGAGCGGACGGCAGCGGTCCGCCGGCTGCGGAGATGCCCAATGCGAAAGATGCAGGCCGGGGAGGGGCTTGGCTGCCGAGACGCCAAATGCGGAGATGCACGCTGGGGTCCGCCGGCCGCCGAGACGCCGCATTCCATGCGGAAGTCTCCGGAAGGGCGGCCGCTTCAGGCAGACGAAAAGCGACAAAACAAACAATCCGAAGCCCGATTGCCGCCCAATCAGCCAATACTGCGCCCAAAATGGACTATCCAAGCCGATCGTTTGCCGTAACTTTGCCGTGTAAATGAATACGGACATGAAAATTACGGTCAATCCCGGCATGGAACACCTGCGGCAGTTCGTCCGGCAGCTTCCGGAACTTTTCCCGGTGTCGGGCGAAGTGCTTCACGACGGCCGCAATCAGATCCGCGCCTTCGACATCGGAAGCGAACGGCTCGTGGTCAAGCGTTACAAACGGCCCAGCGCGTTCAATGCCGTCATGTACTCGTTTTTCCGCAAGAGCAAGGCCCGGCGCGCCTACGAACACGCCCTGCGCCTGCGCGAGCTGGAAATCGACACGCCCGAACCCGTCGCATGGAGCGAATACCGCCGCAACGGGCTGATAACGGAGACCTATTTCGTATCCCGCAGGTCGGACTACGCACCGCTCACGGCGGCTACGGAACGGTTCCCGACCTCCGATTCGCTGCCCGTGCTCGAAGCATTCGCCCGTTTCACCGTCCGGCTCCACGAAAAAGGGATCTGCCACGAGGATTTCAACCAGACCAACATCCTCTGGCGGCACGACGAGGCGACGGGACGCTACGATTTCCAGCTGATCGACATAAACCGCATGAAATTCCTCCGGCGGCCGCTCCGCCCCGACGAATGCATGATCAACCTGCGGCGGCTGAGCTGCCCGGCCGTGGCGTTTCTATACATCCTCGACCGCTACGCCGAAACGCGGCAGTGGGATATGGACGACACGCTGCTGCGAGGCACGTTTTTCAGGCTTCTGTTCGGACGCCGCCAGCAGTTCAAGAAGCGTTTCAGGGAGCGCAAACTGGCCGCGGCAGGCAAAAAACAGGGCTGAAAATTTGGATTTCGGGAATATTTCACTACATTTGCCAGAGGTTAATCCACGAAGGAGACAATGAGACTTTACGGTTTTGCATATTATTTCTTTTACTTTTTCTTTTATAGCAAGGGAAGAAGCGGGATGGCATGCAATTAACTGTATAAAACAATAGAGTGAAAACACGAAGAATCCCGTTCTGCAGAAGAGCGGGATTTTTTAATGCGATTCAGAAGATGAAACGGATAACGATACAGGGGATAGCGGGTTGTTTCCACGAGACGGCGGCGCACGGAAGTTTCCCCGGCGAAGAGGTCGAAGTGCTGCCCTGCGTGAGTTTCGACGAGCAGTTCGCCCGCATGGCGGCCGACGCGGAGCTGCTGGGGGTGGCGGCCATCGAAAACACCATTGCCGGAAGCCTGCTGCCTAACCACGAACTGTTGCGCCGCAGCACGCTGACGGTCATCGGCGAGTACAAGCTCCGCATCTCGCACGTGCTGGCGGCGCTTCCGGGACAGCGGGTCACAGACATCCGCGAGGTGCATTCGCACCCGATCGCCCTGATGCAGTGCGGCGAATACCTCAAGGCCCGGCCCGCGATGAAAGTCGTCGAGCGCGACGACACGGCGGGAAGCGCCCGCGAAATCGCCAGCCAGCGGCTCGCCGGCACGGCGGCCATCTGCGGCGCCGAAGCCGCGGAACTCTACGGACTCGAAATCCTCGAACGCGGCATCGAGACCAACAAGCACAACTTCACCCGTTTTCTGGTACTGGCCGACCGCAGCCGCGCGGCGGAGTTCACCGATCCGATCCGCACCGACAAAGCGTCTTTGGTATTCACGCTGCCCCACGCGCAGGGGAGCCTCTCGAAAGTGCTGACGCTGTTATCCTTCTACGGAATCAACCTCACGAAAATACAGTCGCTGCCGATCATCGGACGCGAATGGGAATACCGGTTTTACGTGGACGTCACCTTCGACGACCCGGTGCGGTACCGGCAGGCGGTCGATGCGGCCCGGCCGCTGACCAGCGACTTCCGGATTCTGGGCGAATACGCCGAATATCCCAATCCCGAAATCTGAACAGAAGGACATAGGACCCGATTTTCGCGGCAGGCGGGGACAGAGACGCAAACGCGGCGGCAGGCTGCGAATGACGCGAAAAGACAGAGACAAGACAAACGACAATAATTCAAACAGAACTGATATGAAAGATTTGCAACCCATCAATTTTCCGGGACTCGATCCCCGGCGCCCGCTGGTCATCGCGGGACCGTGCAGCGCCGAAACCGAAGAGCAGGTGATCGAAACCGCCCGCGAACTGGCCGCCGAAGGCGTGCGGATTTTCCGCGCCGGACTTTGGAAGCCCCGCACCAAACCCGGAGGGTTCGAGGGCGTGGGCGCCGAAGGCGTGGCATGGCTCCGGCGCGTGAAGCGCGAAACGGGCATGCACACCGCCACCGAGGTCGCCACGCGCAAGCATGTCATGGCGGCGCTGGAAGGGGGCATCGACATGATCTGGATCGGCGCCCGCACCACGGCCAATCCCTTCGCCATGCAGGAAATCGCCGACGCACTGCGCGGCCACGACATTCCGGTGCTGGTCAAAAACCCCGTGAGTCCGGACCTCGAACTGTGGATCGGCGGCGTGGAGCGCATCTACAACGCCGGCATCCGCCGTCTAGGAGTCATTCACCGCGGCTTCACGTCGATCGACAAGAGTCTCTACCGCAACCATCCGATGTGGTCGATCCCCATCGAGCTGCACCGCCGCCTGCCGGGCCTGCAGATCTTCTGCGACCCCAGCCACATCGGAGGCCGTCGCGAACTGATCGCGCCGCTTTCGCAGCAGGCCATGGACCTCGGATTCGACGGGCTGATCGTCGAAGCGCACTGTTCGCCCGACTGCGCGTGGAGCGACAAGGCCCAGCAGGTGACACCGCAGGGTCTGGCCTACATCTGCCGCAGTCTGGTGATCCGCGAAGCCAACACCACGACGGAGAGCCTTTCGGAACTGCGTTCGCAGATCGACAAGATAGACGACGAACTGCTCGAACTGCTCGTGCGCCGCATGCGGGTATCGCGCGACATCGGACAGTACAAGAAAGAGCACAACATGCCGATCCTGCAGGCCAAACGTTACGAAGACCTGCTGGCGCGACGCGCGGAGCAGGCCGTACAGCTGGGCATGGACCGCGAATTCATGCGCTCGGTGCTGCAGGCCATCCACGAGGAGTCGATCCGCCAGCAGATGCAGGTGCTGGGCGAATGACGGGCTGTTACATTTCGGTTAAATATTCGGCGGGGACCACGTAATAAAGGGATTGTTACGTACTTTTGATGCGGATACCAATCCGTAACAGTTATGACAAAGCACAAAATCCTTGTGGTGGACGACGAGGAATCCCTTTGCGAGATTCTTCAGTTCAATCTCGAAGTCGAGGGTTACGAAGTCGATACGGCGTACAGCGCCGAACAGGCCCTCGGCATGCACCCCGAACGTTATTCGCTGATTCTGCTCGACGTCATGATGGGCGAGATGAGCGGATTCAAGATGGCCCGGCTGCTCCGGGCGCAGCCCGAAACGGCCGCCGTGCCGATCATCTTCTGCACGGCCAAAGACACCGAGGACGACACGGTCGCGGGACTCAACATCGGAGCCGACGACTATATCGCCAAGCCTTTCTCCGTGCGCGAAGTGCTGGCCCGCGTGCGCTCCGTACTGCGCCGCACCGCACCTGAAGCGGGCCAGAGCAGGGCGATCGCGTTCGAAGGGCTGCACATGGACCTCGTCCGCAAAATCTGCACCGTGGACGGAACGCCGCTGGCCCTGACAAAAAAGGAGTTCGAAATACTCGCCCTGCTGCTTTCGAACCGCGGCAGAATCTTTTCGCGCGAGGAGATACTGCATCAGGTCTGGAGCGACGAGGTGATCGTGCTGGACCGCACCATCGACGTCAATATCACGCGGCTGCGCCGCAAAATCGGCGTCTACGGAGACCACATCGTAACACGTCTGGGCTATGGGTACGGGTTTGAGGAGTAGCCTCTCCTACCACCGGCGGCTCTTCCTGCTGCTGCTCGCGTTTTCGTGGGCGCTGGTCGCCTGCTTCATCGTCTTTCAGTACGGCCGCGAAAAGCAGTTCAAGGCCGAACGGCTCGACACCCGCCTGCAGCTCTTCAACCTGCGGATGCTCGACGCCCTCGCCGACGGCGCGACGCCTGAGGAGTTCATCGCCGCACGCAACGAACCGTTCGGCGACCTGCGCGTGACGGTGATCGACGACGCCGGGCGCGTCACCTTCGACAATTCGGCCGGCAGCCTTCCGGAAACCAACCACCTCGACCGCCCCGAAGTCGCCGAAGCCCTCGCCCGCGGCACGGGATTCACGATCCGCCGCCATTCGGAGAGCACCGACCTCTACTATTTCTATTCGGCCATGTCCGACGGCGGGGTCGTCGTCCGCTCGGCCGTGCCCTATTCGATAACGCTCCGCGAAGTGCTGGCCGCAGACCGCGAATTTCTGTGGTTCATGCTGGGCGTCACGCTGCTGATGAGCGTGGCGGCCTACTTCGCGACCCGCCGGCTGGGACACAACATCACGCGGCTGAGAGATTTCGCCCAGCGTGCCGAACGGGGCGAGCGAATCGACGAGCAGGCGGTCTTTCCGCACGACGAGCTGGGCGACATTTCGAGCCATATCATCCGGCTGTACGCCCGTCTGCAGCGCACCACGGCCGACCGCGACCGCGAACATGCGCTGGCGCTGCACGAACAGCAGGAGAAAATCCGCATCAAGAAACAACTCACGAACAACATCAACCACGAACTGAAAACACCCGTGGCGGCGATTCAGGGGTATCTGGAAACCCTGCTGGACAATCCGGGGCTTGGAGCGGAGAAGCGCACGGCGTTCCTCGAAAAGAGCTGCGCGCAGGTGGCGCGGCTGCGCAGTCTGCTCGCCGACATCTCGACCGTCACGCGCATGGACGAGGCGAGCCAGCTGATCCTCAGGGAGCGCGTCGTGCTGAACGACATCGTGGACGAAATCCGCGCCGACATGCAGCTCCGGCCCGAAGGGCAGCGGCTGCGCGTGAACTGCGACTTCCCCTACCCGCTCGAAATGGAGGGCAGCCCTTCGCTGCTGGGTTCGGTGTTCCGCAACCTCGCGGACAACGCCGCGGCCTATTCGGGCGGACGCGACATTTTCATCCGCCTGCTGGACGACTCGCCGGAGCAGTACACGCTGCAGTTCTCCGACAACGGCATCGGCGTGGAGGAAGAACACCTGCCCCACATTTTCGAACGTTTCTACCGCATCGACAAGGGGCGTTCGCGCAAGCTGGGCGGCACGGGGCTGGGGCTTGCGATCGTCAAAAACGCCGTGATGATGCACGGCGGCACGATCTCGGTCCGCAACTCGGAGCGCGGCGGACTGGAATTCACCTTCACCCTGCGCAAACATTCATAGAGCCGCAACCCGTCCGTAACACGTTTGTAACATCCGTTTCGTTCCTTTGTACCGGAAAGACCGGCCCGCACCGCAGGGCGGCGATCTCTGCCCAAGACGGCGGGCGAAAGCCTCCTCCGGAAAACGGATGCAGGGCCGGACGAAAACACACGGCGGAGCGCCAAAACGGAACCGCCGAAAAACAAACGACAAACGACCATATGAGTCCTCTATTCACAAGCATCGTCATCGTCATGGGCCTGCTGGCCGTGATGGGCATCGTCGTGGGCGTGGCCAACGACGCGGTCAACTTTCTCAACTCGGCCCTCGGATCGAAAGCCGCACCGCGCCGCGTCATCCTCTGGATCGCCGCCGCCGGCATCCTCGTCGGCACGCTCACGTCGAGCGGCATGATGGAGGTGGCGCGCAGCGGCGTCTTCTATCCCGGACAATTCTCCTTCCCGGAGATCATGATGCTCTTTCTGGGCATGATGCTGGGCAACATCCTGCTGCTGGACATTTACAACACCCTCGGACTGCCCACCTCGACCACCGTGTCGATGGTATTCGGACTGCTGGGCGCGGGAGTCGCCGCGGCACTCTACCACATCTGGGGCGATCCGGCCGCTTCGGTTTCGGACCTCTCGCAGTACATCAACACCGGAAAGGCAATGGCCATCATCGCGGCCATCCTGCTCTCGGTGGCGCTGGCGTTCGCCGCAGGGTCGATCTTCATGTACGTTTCGCGGCTCATCTTCTCGTTCCGCTACGCAAAGGCGTTCCGCCGCTGGGGCGCCGTATGGTGCGGCATCTCGCTGGCGGGAATCCTCTACTTCGCGCTGTTCAAGGGGCTGAAAAGTTCGGGGCTGATTCCGACTTCGGTCGGGGAGTACGTCGGCGAGCACGTGCTCGTAACGCTGCTCGTCTTCTGGGCCGGAGCGTCGGTGGTGCTCTGGATTTTCCAGCGCATGCGGCTCAACATCATGCGCATCACCATCCTCACAGGCACCTTCGCGCTGGCGCTGGCCTTCGCAGGCAACGATCTGGTGAACTTCATCGGCGTGCCGCTGGCCAGCTACGACGCATGGCAGATCGCCCGCGAAACGGGCAGCGAGTCGATCATGATGGGCGAACTGGCCAATCCGGCGCGCGCCAACTTCCTGCTGCTGTTGCTGTCGGGCGCAGTGATGGTCCTGACGCTCTTCTTCTCGAAGAAATCGCGCCACGTCACCGAGACCGAACTTTCGCTCGCCTCGCAGCACGAGGGCGACGAGCGGTTCGGCTCGACCTTCGTCTCGCGCAGTCTGGTACGCGCCTCGCTCGCGCTCAACACCATGTGGACGGGGCTGATTCCCGACCGCATGCAGAAAATCATCGACCGACGCTTCGAACCGCTGCCCGCCGAAGAGCGTTCGTCGGCGCCCTACGACATGATCCGCGCCGTCGTAAACCTCACGGCCGCCTCGATCCTGATCGCCATAGGCACCTCCTACAAACTGCCGCTCTCGACCACCTACGTGGTCTTCATGGTGGCTATGGGTTCATCGCTCGCCGACCGGACGTGGGGCCGCGAAAGCGCCGTATACCGCATCACGGGCGTCATGGCCGTCATTTCGGGGTGGTTCATCACCGCGCTCGGCGGATTCCTGATCGCCCTCTGCGTGACGCTGCTGCTGCTCTGGGGCGGCTGGATCGCCGTCACGGCGCTCGTCGCTCTCTGCGCATGGCTGCTCATCCGCAGCCACCGCACCAAGCCGGAGGAGAAAGCCGCCGCGGAGGAACTGCCGGTAATCAAGGCCGAGACCCCGGACGAAGTGCTCTGCGTCTGCATCGGCGAAGTATGCACGACGATGGAGCAGGTGACGCGCATTTACAACCGGACGCTGGTCGCCGTTTTCAAGGAGAACCGCAAGGTGCTCAAGGAGATGGTGCAGTCGTCGAACAGGCTCTTCGAAGAGGCCCGCGACCGCAAGTACGGCATCATGCCCACGCTGCGCCGCCTGCAGCAGTGCGACATCGACACCGGGCACTTCTACGTGCAGGTGGTGGATTACCTCTCGGAGGTGACCAAGGCGCTGATCCACATCACCCGTCCTGCGTTCGGACACATCGACAACAACCACGAGGGGCTGTCGAAGGAGCAGATCGTGGATCTGATGCGCGTAAACGATCAGGTGGAGGCGATTTTCGACAAAATCAACGACATGCTCCGCACGAAGGACTTTTCGGATCTGGACATGGTGCTCGAAATGCGCGACAAGCTCTTCGACACCATCGTCGAGGCGATCAAGAACCAGCTGCGCCGCATCAACGGCGACCCGGCGGCCAGCACGCGGGCCAGCGTACTCTATCTGACGATCCTCAACGAAACCAAGACGATGATCCTGCAGGCCCGCAACCTGCTCAAGTCGCAGCACTACTTCCTCGAAAGCAGAAAATAGGCGCGGCAGAAGACAGGCCTGCGGAGAATTCCGGACCGGACGAACGGAAGACAGCGGCCGGAAAACACCGGATAGAAAACACAGAACGGGAAACACCGCACAGAAAACACCGCACAGAAAACAGCGGTCGGGAAACACCGCACGGCCGCCAAAACAAAGACCGCCGCCCCACGAAAGGGCGGCGGTCTTCTTCCTATATCCGCGTGCTATTTGACATCCTTCACGCAGCGGACGGGGCAGGCCCACGCCTTGGTCAGTTCGGCCTCGGTTTTGATGGCGGAGACGCTGTAAGTCAGCGCATAGCCGTTCCGGCCGGCCGACGATGCGCTCCAGCAGTAGCCCGAAGTACCCGCTTCCGCGCCGCCGCCCGAACCCGACGCCGACATGATATTGATATAGCCGGCCGCAGGATAGTAGCCGTTGCCTTCGGCAAAAACGCATCCGGTACGCTCCGCATCCCACACGCCGTTCAGATCGGCCCATGCGGAAGCCGCTCCCGCACCCGAAACAGGCACGCGCCACCCCTCAGGGCACGGGTCGAAGACGCCTTTCGTACCGTCGGCGTTGCTCCAGCGGTAGGCTTCGCCGCCGACATCCGGCGACAGCCAGTCCTGCGTTCCGGAAATACCCACAATATAGCGGTAAGGCTGCTGGACCGAAGCCACGAGATTCTCGGAGGGAACCTTCGTCGAAGCAAGCCCTTTGAGCGTCATGAACTTGCCGATACCGTCGTTCGACCAGCCAGCGTTGGCATTGAGGAACATCATCCACGTATAGGGACCTTGGAACGGGTCCTTGCGGCCCCACTGGTAGAAACATCCGGCGCTCTGCGGCCCCTTCACGAGCGAAGTGGCGCCCAGATTGCGGTCCATGAAGACGTTGCCGCCGACGGTCTGCTGCCCTGCGGGCTGCGAGGGATCGTACTCGGTGGCCCAGATATGCCAGCTCCAATAGCAGTTGCCGTCGCCGTCGTACACGCCCACGACAAGGCTGCCTTCGACATCGGGATTCAGGACGACTTCGATTGCGGCGTTGATGCCCGATCCGGTCATCGTGACCTTGTCGTTGGTCGAGAACAGGATGGTTTCGTCTTCATCGAAACGCTCCTGCCATACGATGCGGGCGGTCAGGTCGTTGGGAATGCTGAACGAGCCTTCCTGAAGCATCGGGATATTGTGCCATGCGGCATAGGCCTTGGCAACGGGAATCGTCACCGTCGAACCCGGACGGGCGATATAGGAGTTGGGAAGCGCGAGGAATTCGGCGTCGTCGGTCTCGACTTCGGGATTGGAATCGCCACCGTTCCAGTCGGCGATGTCGCCCGTGACGACCGAAATGCCGTCCACGTCGACCGTAATTTCGATCTCGTGGATCTTGCCGCCCACGAAAAGATAGTCGTCGGGCATCGTCCATGTGTAGGTGCGTCCCAGCAGGGGAGCCTCCACCGTGAAGACGCGGCCCTGCTGCGCGGCGCCGGTGGTCGGCAGAACGATCGCCTCGTAGCTGACGCCCTCGGTGACGGCGCGCGCCGTCACGGCACCGGGAACGCCCGTATTGCCGATCCTGCCGCTGTTCAGGGCGAAGAAGCCCTCATTGTAGACGCCGTCGATGGTGACGACAACCCCGGCAAGGTCGTCGGCCGAGATGCCACCGCCCTGCTTGACGGCGATTTCGACCTTCGACAGCACGTGTTCGAAGGTGAACTTCACGTCGGGCGCGGCGGCCGTGACCCCGGTGGCATTGTCGCTCCACAGAAGGTCGATCGCCGCGGGATCGGTCTGGTCACTCAGGACGACGGGATAGAGGTAGCCGTCGATCTTGCCCGCATCGCCGCTCAGGCTGCTCTGCTTGTAAGGGTGATAGGCGACGAAATCGAAAGTGCCGCTGCCGGGAATGACGATTTTCGCATCCGCGGCCGACAGCCGTCCGTTGGGTTCGCAGGTATAGCGCACGTTGTCCGCCGTGCCCGCATCGCCGCCGAGCATATAGATGCCGACGGCGTCGCCGTTGGTCCAAGTGTCGCCGGCGGCACGGGTGTAAGGGGTGATTTCGGCCGAGAAGTTCGCCTCGACGCCGGTCGCTCCCCCGCCCTTTTCGTTATCGTCGTCGCTGCAGCCGGCGGCCGTAAGCGCGGCGGCGGCCAGAAGCGCATAAAACGTCGTATGGATGGAACCTGTATATTTCATGGTGATTATCTTTTTAAAGCGTGAGACATCGAATTACTGCACTTTGACGCAGCGCACCGACAAAACGGTATGACGGTACTGGAGGTAGCTGGTCTGAGAATGCTGGTTGTCGAAGTTGTACCCGTAGGCGCACTCCTCCTGCGAAATGCCGGGACTCAGGTTTTCACCGGGAGTCGCCGCCCAATAGTAGCCGAACAGGCCCAGATAGCTCTGGCCGCTGGATTCGAGCAAACCTGCCGCGGGCCAGTAGCCCAGATCCTCCCAGATCACTCCGTTGAGCCACGGGATGCCGGCAGTAACACAATTGTACCACGGCGACAAGGTTCCGAAACCGGACACGGGAACCCGCCATCCGCGGGGACAGGGATCGAACTCGGTTTTCGAGCCGTCGGCGGCGCACCAGCGGTTCTGCCCCTGTTTTTTCTCGGTAGCATACCAGTCGTAGGGAAGGCCGAGGCCCTTGATGAGCGCCAGCGGCTCGTTGATCGAAGCCACGAGGTTGTCGCGGATCACGGCCGAATTGGCCTTGGTCGAGAAACCGACCTTGACGCCCACGCCGTTCCACACGGGGCGCGTAGCGATGTCCTCCCATTTCGCAGGACACGGAACCGGGTCCTTGCGGCCCCACTGATACTGGAGTCCCAGCGCATCGATATTGCCGTATTCGGCGTTCATCGCACCGAGGTTGCGGTCCATGAAGGTCCGGCCGTTCTTCGATTTCTGCGCTTCGGGAGCGTTGGGATCGTAATCGGTGATCCAGAGGTGCCAGCTCCAGCGGATCTCACCGCCGATCTCCAGCGCGAGCACCGCATTGCCGCAGGTCCGGGGCGTGGTGCGCACCTGAATAACGGCCTTCGAGCCGCTGCCCAGCACGGTGATCTGATCGTCGTTGAGCAGATAGCGCACGTCCTCCCAGACTACGCGGGCGCCCATGGCTCCCAGCATGCCGGTGCCGGCGCCCGCCAGCACTTCGTTCTTCTCCCAGACGCCGAAGGCTTTGCAAACGGGAATGTAGAGCGTCTCGCCCGGCGATACGACGTAACAGTTGGGGAGCAGTTCGGGATTTGCGAAAGCGGGCGTAACCAGCAGTTTGCGGACCTGACCGGCGGCCAGCGAGGTTTTGCCCGGATGCGTGTAGTCGAAAGCCGCGAAGCCGTTGCCCTCGACCTTCAGCAGGGCCTTGTCTTCGGCGATCTCCTGCGCCGGCAGGTAGGCGCGGAAAGCGTTGCCGCAGCGCGTCATCGCCACCGAAGCCGTCTTGGCGTCCACGGACTGCATTTCGGCATCTTGGGCCGCGGCCGCCAGCGAGAACACCGCTTTCGTGCGCACGTTCTGCACCGTCACGGCGTAACCGGTCAGTTTGTCGGCGTCCGCGACGAAGGCTTCAGCCAGCGCCAGTTTATGACGGAATACGAGTCTGATCTCGCCGTCGCGCTCGCTGAATCCCGCCGTGCGGGCCGTCATGAAGTCGGCTTCGGCAACCGAAGCGTCGTAGACGAGCGCCGTAGGATCGGCATTTTCAGCATAGGGATAATAGGCATAGAGGTCCATGACCTGCCCCTGCTCCATGTAATAGGATTTGGAGCCTTCCTCACGCCACGAACCGTCGGCCTGACGGACGAATTTGGCGTTCTGAATATAGTTGCCCGAAGCGGCCGGATAGGCCTGCGTCTCGGCATCGGAGCGGATTACGGCGAAGAGGCCGATGGCGTCCCCCTCCACGAAGCGGGAAGCGTAAGCGACGTCCGTCTCGCTCTTGGTCCGGACCATATCCGCCGGCTCGGCGGTCAGACGGATCGCGGCGCGCGCAGGCGCGGGGTCGGCGGTCGGCTCCTTCTGGCAGGAGACGACCGAAGCGGCGCAGAAGAACAAGGCCGCAGTCAGCAAGAATCGACTGCTGAATAGTAAAGTTTTTTTCATATGAACAGCATTTAAAGGAATACGTCGGGATTCGGCGGCGGCACCGCCTGCGCAAAACAGGCATCCGCCAAGCAAAACAACCAAAGGATACGCACCGCCGCACCGGGCAGGCACCCCTCACTAACCTATTGACAAAAGTAAAAGAAGCCGGACGATTTATGAAACGCTCTTTTTCGGAATTCGTAAAAATTGACAAATTCCGAAAAAAAACAAACCCCGAAAAACGGGGTTGCGTTCAGAGCTGGTGCTCGCGGTGGAGTTTGAGCAGTTTCTCGCGGTACTTAGACGGCGGCATGCCGATCGCGCTCTGGAACGAAGTGTAGAAGGTTTGCAGATGGTTGTAGCCGAGCGTCTGGGCAAGCGCCTTGAGCGGCGTATCGTCGTCGACGTCGGAAAGCCGCCGCACGGCCTCGTCGATGCGGTAGCTGTTGACGTAGCTGCTGAAGGTCTTTCCGGCCTGCTGGTTGATCGCACGGGAGATATAGGTGCGGTTGGTGTCGAGCCGCTCGGCGAGCCGTTCGATGGTCAGGTCGTTCTGACGGTAGACGCCTTCGGTCTGCATCAGGTACTCGATCCGGGCGAAGAGTTCGGCGTCGCGCACGGCGTGGTCGTCACGGTCGGGCGACGGCTTTTCGGCCTGCGGGGAGGTAGAGGCGGGGGGGGGCATGGCCGGCTGCGCGGCCTTTTTCTCCTTTTTCAGGAATTCGTACTGCTGCCGGACGATCTGCTTGTACATCTTGTCCTTGCGCCGGTAGAGGATATAGACCACCGTCGAGATGCCGACGGCGAAGAGCAGCAGCAACAGCAGCAGCTGGAATCGGCGCTGCTGGCGGATGAGGTCGATTTCGCTCTTGCGCAGCATGTTCTCCTGCCGTTCGGCGTCGTACCTGACCCGCAGTTCGTTGATCGAACGCTCCCGCTCGACGTTGAAGATGCTGTCCGCCTGACTATGGTAGCTCTTGAAATAGTCCAGCGCCTCGCGGTAGCGGCCCAGCGCGGTCTCGGCCTCGGAGATACGCAGGTAAAGCTTATAGCGGTGCACGGCGTTGTTGCTCCGCTCCGAGAGTTCGATGCCCTGCCGGAGCACCGGAATCGCACGGGCGTACTCGCCCCGGTCGTTCAGGTAGGTTCCGTAGCTGAGGTAGGTCATCACGGCGGCGGTCACGACCTTTTGGTCGATGTGGTCGAGCGCCATCAGGTAATAGCGTTCGGCGCCCGCATCGTCGCCCTGCGCATGAAGGATATTGGCGTAGAGGCTGTAAAGCTCGGTGTGGTAGCCGAATTTATCGGTGTCGGGAAGCGTCCGGAGGATGTATTCCAAAGCCCGGTTCTGATCGCCGAGCATGTAGTGCATGTAGGCGCTGATGACCGCACCGCCGAAAGCGAGGTAGTCGTAACCCCACTCGGTGCCCAGCCGGTAGACCTCCTCGGCGTATTTCAGACCCGCGGGGTCGTTGCGCATGTAGTACGTATTGGCAAGATTGCACTGCGCCACCAGATAGAAGCGGTTCAGCGAGGCGCTGCGGGCGTACTTCATCGCTTCGAGGAAATACTCGATGCCGCCGAAATAGTTCGTTTCGATGCTGACGGCATAGATTCCCAGCGCATTGTAAATCCGGCACAAGGCCACCGGGTCTTCGCACTGCCGCCCGCGGATCAAAGCCCGGTCGAGGTATATGCGGGTCGAGTCGCTGCCCTCGGCGAGCAGGTAGGACTGTCCGGAAAAGAGGTCGGCGTACATCAGCGCACGCTCGTCGTCGTGTGCGGCCCCGGCCCTGCGGAGACGCGAGACGTAGGGATGAATCGCGGCGAATTCGCTCCGCATGGTGTATTGGGAGCAGATTTCGACCAGCAGGTCTATGTCCTCAGGGTCCCGTTCCAGCCGTTCCAGCAGCACCGGCAGCGTATCGGCCTGAATCACCGCGGCATGCGAAGCCGCACCCTCCTGCGCGCGGACGGCAGGAAGTCCGAGAGACACGACGGCGGCCAATATGAACAAACGTCTGAGCATCGCTGAAGATCGGGAAACGGGCCGGACCGGAGTGCCGGCGGACACCGTTTTCACTCCGCTAAATTAATAAAAAAACCCGAAACCGACGGAAATGCGCCTTTTTAATCCGAAAAGGCACTTCCGGAAAGCGGGCGAAAAACGGAGACGGAAATTCCGAGCCCTTTCATTTGCAGGAACCGCACATCTCCGCATGCCTGTCCGGCCGCACCGCACTGTCCGCGTCCGGCCACGCGTCTGCGGTTCCCGGTACGCCGGGGTTTTGCGGCGGAATGTCCTCCGGCCCGTGAAACGGAAATGTAACGGGGCCGTCATTTCAAAGTAACGACGGCCCTGTATATTTGCAGTGTGAAAACCGGACGAGGTTTTCCAAGTTGGTTTTAGGTTACATAAGTAGGTTAGTGGGAGATGCAGCGACGCGAGGTCGCGGCATCTTCGTTATTACGGCTATTTCTCCATGTCGTGCAGGTGGATTTCGAGGGCGCGGACCGAAATCTGGATTTCCCAGATCGACACGCCCAGCGAACCGATCAGCAGCAGCAACGCCGCGCCGAAGACATAGGCCGAAAGGACGAAAAATCCAACATACAGCAGGAACATCGTCACCACGCAGAGGAAAAGGCTCGAAACGCCCAGAATCTGCATCGTGCGCGTGAGGTGCAGGCGGCGGCGCAGGTTGTCGATCTGCGCGCGGGTGACTTTCGAGGGGTGCTGGAGGTGCTGCTCCTTGAGCGTGCGCACCAGCTGGGCGTACGACAGAAAACGGTTGGTGTAGGCCAGCAGAATCAGCGAGACGGCTGAAAAGAGCAGTGCGGGGGTCGTAAGAGTCAGTTCTTCCATGACGAATCGGTTTTGCGGAATTACGGTCGCCGTTTCCTGCCGCTTCGGGTCCGCGGCCGCAGAGCGTTCAGGCAGGGCCGAAGCGGCATCATGCCGGGCACGCATCTCTGCGGGCACTCAGCGGGTGCGCATCTTAGCGGGTGCGGCGCCAGAAACACGGGACGACTTCCGGGACAAAGGTACGAAATATTCCGGTCAATGCGCCCGGACCGACAAAACAGTGAGCGTTCGCCCCGGCAAAACGGCGTACATCCACCCGGCAAAACAGGGAAGGTCCGGTCGGGCAAAACAGCGTGCATCCGTCCCGGCAAACCAGCAAAGGTCCGCAACATACACCCGCCCCGGTAAAACAGCATACACCCGTCCCGGCAAAACAGCATACACCCGTCCCGGCAAAACTGCGGCGGGACCCGAAGGCAAGATGCGCGTTCGAGACCTCCGGGCCGTATTCCGCCGCACCGGTCGCACATATCGGCCCGCCGGAATCTGCGGCAGCACCGGTCCGCCGGGCCCGACGCTGCCGATGCCGCCCGATCCCGGTCAGCATTCGTCGCTGCAAAGCAGGGGCCAAACCGTAGGCCGAAGGACTCCATCCTGCAGAAAAAACGCTCCGGGGCGATATGGTCCGACAAATCGCAGGTATTTTTTAAGATTTTTTAAGAAAATGCGTCGCAGCGTTCGGTATTGTGAAAAAAATAACATACCTTTGCGCATCCCAAAGAAAACAATTTTAATCTCATTTTGACGAATAATAATTTATGGAATTGAACAAAACCTTTATCGACGGACTTTGGAGCAAGGAGATCAACGTGACGAGTTTCGTTCAGACGAACATCACCCCCTACGTGGGCGACGCCTCCTTCCTGCAGGGTCCCACCGACCGCACGAAGCACATCTGGAACCTCTGTCTCAAGGCCCTCGAAGAGGAGCGCGCCAACAACGGCGTCCGTTCGCTGGACAACAAGACCGTTTCGACCATCACTTCGCACAAAGCCGGCTACATCGACAAAGAACAGGAGCTGATCGTCGGTCTGCAGACCGACCAGCTGCTCAAGCGCGCCATCAAGCCCTTCGGCGGCATCAACGTCGTATCGCGCGCCTGCAAGGAGAACGGCGTCGACGTGGACGAGAAGGTTAAGGATATTTTCACCCACTACCGCAAGACGCACAACGACGGCGTGTTCGACGTCTACACCGAGGAGATCCGCTCGTTCCGTTCGCTGGGCTTCCTGACGGGCCTGCCCGACAACTACGCCCGCGGCCGCATCATCGGCGACTACCGCCGTCTGGCCCTCTACGGCACCGACCGGCTGATCGAAGCCAAGACCGAGGACCTGCGCGGCCTGACCGGCCCGATGACCGACGCCCGCATCCGCCTGCGCGAAGAGGTCGCGGAGCAGATCAAGGCACTCAAGGAGATCCGCACGATGGGCGAATACTACGGACTGGACCTGAGCCGTCCGGCGCACTCGGCGCAGGAGGCCGTACAGTGGGTCTACATGGCCTACCTCGCCGCCGTGAAGGAGCAGGACGGCGCCGCAATGTCGCTGGGCAACGTTTCGTCGTTCCTCGACATCTTCATCGAGTACGATCTGGCCCACGGCAACATCGACGAAGTGTTCGCGCAGGAGCTGATCGACCAGTTCGTCATCAAGCTCCGCATGGTGCGCCACCTCAGAATGCAGTCCTACAACGACATCTTCGCCGGCGACCCGACGTGGGTGACCGAAGCCATCGGCGGACGCTTCAACGACGGCCGCACGAAGGTGACCAAGACCTCGTTCCGTTTCCTGCAGACGCTCTACAACCTCGGCCCGTCGCCCGAACCCAACCTCACGATTCTGTGGAGCCCCGACCTGCCGCAGGGATTCAAGGATTTCTGCGCCAAGGTTTCGGCCGACACCAGCTCGATCCAGTACGAGAACGACGAGCTGATGCGCGAAGTGCGCCATTCGGACGACTACGGCATCGCCTGCTGCGTGTCGTATCAGGACATCGGCCGTCAGATCCAGTTCTTCGGCGCCCGCTGCAATTTGGCCAAGGCCCTGCTGCTGGCTCTGAACGGCGGCCGCTGCGAGAACACCGGCACGCTGATGGTCAAAGGCATTCCGGCGCTCACCGAGGGTCCGCTGCGCTTCGAAGAGGTGATGCGCAACTACAAGATGGTGCTCAAAGAGATCGCCCGCGTCTACAACGAGGCCATGAACATCATCCACTACATGCACGACAAATACTATTACGAGAAGGCCCAGATGGCGCTGGTGGACACCGACCCGCGCATCAACCTCGCCTACGGCGTGGCCGGTCTCTCGATCGCCCTCGACTCGCTCTCGGCCATCAAATACACCAAGGTGACGGCGCGCCGCAACGAGCAGGGGCTCACCGACGGATTCGACATCGAGGGTGAATTCCCCTGCTTCGGCAACAACGACGACCGGGTGGACCACTTGGGCGTGGACCTCGTGTACTATTTCAGCGAGGAGCTGAAGAAGCTGCCCGTCTACAAGAACGCCCGTCCTACCCTCTCGCTGCTGACCATCACCTCGAACGTGATGTACGGCAAGAAGACCGGCGCGACGCCTGACGGACGCGCCAAAGGCGTGGCTTTCGCTCCGGGCGCCAACCCGATGCACGGACGCGACAAGAGCGGCGCGATCGCTTCGCTGGCCTCGGTGGCCAAGCTCCGCTACCGCGACTCGCAGGACGGCATCTCGAACACCTTCTCGATCGTCCCCAAATCGCTGGGCCCGACGCAGGAGGAGCGTATCGAGAACCTCGTGACGATGCTCGACGGCTACTTCACCAAGGGGGCGCACCACCTGAACGTGAACGTGCTGAACCGCGCGATGCTCGAAGACGCCATGGAGCACCCCGAAAACTATCCGCAGCTGACGATCCGCGTGTCGGGCTATGCCGTGAACTTCACCAAGCTGAGCCGCGAACACCAGCTGGAGGTCATCAGCCGCAGTTTCCACGAGCGGATGTAAGATGATAAAGGTACACTCCTACGAATCCATGGGAACATTCGACGGGCCGGGACTCCGGCTCGTCGTTTTCCTGCAGGGATGCAATTTCCGCTGTCTCTACTGCGCCAATCCCGACACGATCGACGCCTGCGGCGGCACGCCCACGTCCCCGGACGAGATACTCCGCATGGCCGTGGACCAGAAGCCCTTTTACGGACGGCGGGGCGGCGTGACCTTTTCGGGCGGCGAACCGACGTTTCAGGCCGCGGCGCTGGCGCCACTGGTGCGCAGGCTCCGGGAAGCGGGCATCCACGTCTGCATCGACACGAACGGCAGCATCTGGAATCCGGCGGTCGAAGAGCTGCTGGGGCTGGCGGACCTGATCCTGCTCGACGTGAAGCAGGCCGATCCCGAACGCCACCTCGCGCTCACCGGGCGCGATAACGCCCGGACCCTGCGCACGGCGGCATGGCTCGAAGAGCACGGCAAACCCTTCTGGCTCCGCTACGTGCTGGTGCCGGGCTACAGCGACGCCGAAGCCGACATCCGCACGCTGGGCGGGCGGCTCGGCGGCTACAAACAGATCGAACGGGTCGAGCTGCTGCCCTACCACACGCTCGGAGTTCACAAATACGAAGCGATGGGAAAGGAGTACAAGCTCTCGGACGTCAGGGAGAATACGCCGGAACAGCTGGACCGCGCGGCGGCGCTGCTGCGCGAATATTTCGCGAATGTGGTGGTGAACTGACGCCCCCGGCCGACTTCGGCGGCGGCCTGCCGAATTGCTACCAGCACTCCGCCTTGTCTTTCAACTCAGGAATCCGGTCACGCGTGTAGACCGGATTTTTGATGCCCTGCCGTTTCTGGGCGACGTAATCGGCCAGCAGCAGGAAAGCCTGACGCCCCAGCAGCAGGATAGCGGCGAGGTTGAAGAGGGTCATCAGCGCCATCGTAATGTCGGCAAGGCTCCACGCCAGATCGAGCGTGGCAAGGGCCCCGAACAGCACCATCGCCCCGACCAGCAGCCGGTAGAGGGTCAGTGCGCCCGGACGGCGGGTGATGAAGCGGATATTGGCTTCGCCGTAATAGTAGTTGCCGATGATACTGCTGAAAGCGAAGAGGAAGATCGCCACGGCGACGAAGACGCTGCCGACGGGGCCGATTTCGCTGACCAGCGCGGCCTGCGTAAGCCGGATGCCCGACAGCGATGCGTCGGGGACGCCGCCGAAAAGGATGATAAAAGCCGTGCAGGTGCAGATTACGAGCGTATCGGTGAAGACCCCAAGGGTCTGGATCAGCCCCTGCTTGACGGGATGCGAGACATGGGCCGTGGCGGCGACATTGGGCGCGGAACCCATGCCCGCCTCGTTGCTGAACAGCCCCCGCTTGATGCCCTGCATCAGCGCGGCTCCCACGCCGCCGCCCATCGCCTGCTCCCAGCCGAAAGCGTTGGCGACGATCAGCTCCACGACTTCGGGCAGCCGCCGGAAATTGAAGAGCACCACGCCCAGCGCAAGGGCGATATACCCCAGCGCCATGACCGGGACCACCACCCCGCTCACGCGGGCGATGCGGTGTATGCCGCCGAAGATAACGCCCAGCGTCAGCAGCGTCAGGGCGATGCCGACCCAATGGTGGTCGAAGCCGAAAGCGCCCTCCCATGCGGCGCAGATCGTGTTGCTCTGCACCGAATTGAAGGCGAAGCCGAACGTGACGGAGATCAGTACGGCGAAGACCACGCCCATCCAGCGCCGGCCCAGTCCCCGTTCCATATAATAGGCCGGACCGCCGATATAGGAATCCTTGCCGCGGCGTTTGTAGAGCTGGGCGAGGGTCGATTCGACGAAGGCGCTCGAAGCCCCCAGCAGGGCGATGATCCACATCCAGAAGACGGCTCCCGGACCGCCGACGGCGATCGCCGTGGCGACGCCCGCGAGATTGCCCGTACCGACGCGGCTCGCCAGCGAGACGGCGAAGGCCTGAAACGACGAGACATGCCGCTCGCCCCGCCGTCCGCCGCCCGCCGACTCCCCCAGCACGCGGAGCATCTCGCGCAGCATGCGGAACTGCACGCCGCGCGTACGCACGGTGAACCATACGGCGCAGCCTAACAGCAGGGCGACCAGCAGATAAGACCAGAGCACGTTATTGACCGAGTCGATCCAGAAGAAAAGGGTTTGCATGGCGGAGATGTTTCGGACAAAGGTAGCAAAGTTAATGCTAAAACGGGAGAAGACCGGAATTCCGGTCTTCTCGAAGCAAATCATTCGGCGGCATCCATCCGGATCGTCTCCCCCGTCCGGCGGCTGCGTTCGGCGGCGTAGCAGATGCGGTGGCTCTCGATCGAATCGTCGATCGTGGTGAGGAACGGCCGCGAGGGGTCGCGGAGCGCGCGGATGAAATCGCCGATCAGCTGCAGGTCGGCCCCGGCGTGGAAGGGCTGTCCGGCGATGTCCGAGAAATCATAGGTCTCGGCATCCCCGCCGCGGAACCTGCGGACCCGCAGCGTACGTTCGTCGCCGTCGATCTCGCCGCCCGTCAGCCGGATGTGGGTCTTGCGGAAGTCGTCGTTGGTGAACATCTCCATCGAAAGGCTCATCGTCACCTCGTCGTCCATCTCCATCGAAAGCAGCTGGTGATCGACCACGTCGTTGTCGCAACGATAGACGCAGCGGCCCAGCATTCCCGTGCGCAGCTCCTCCAGAATCGTCGCATCGAGCGTCGCTCCGGGCGGCACGTCGAAGTTCGAGACCCAGTCGCGGCGGACGTAGTAGAGGTCGCGCGCCGAGAAGGGGCATTCGGATTCTATCCGGCAGTCGAGACACCGGGCGGCGGAGCCTTCGGGAGCGTTCTCCGCACGGAACCAGCGCAGCGACCCGAACGACGAGAGCCGGCGGCAGTGCGAACCCGTCAGCCACAGCAGGAAGTCGATGTCGTGACAGCACTTGGCCAGCAGGATCGGATTGGCTTCGCTCTCGCGCCGGAAGATGCCGCGCACGTAGCTGTGGGTGGCCCGGTCGAGTCCGACCGAAGCGGTATGGTTGACCGAAACGACGTGGCCCAGCCGCCCCGAAGCGACCAGCTCGCGGATCTTGGCAAAATAGGGATGGTAGCGCAGCACATGGCAGACGCCGACCAGCACGCCGCGCCGGCGGGCGCGCCGGGCGATTTCGCGGCATTCGTCGAGACGCTGGGCGATCGGCTTTTCGAGCAGGACGTGGTATCCGGCGTCGATAGCCTTCACGGCCGGGTCGAAATGGGCGTTTTCGGGGGTCGAGATCAGCACCATGTCGGCATCGAGCCTCTCGGCGAAGAAGTCGTCGTAATGGGCGTAGCAATACTTGTCGGGAAGTCCGAAGGCGTCGGCCATGGCGCGGCGGCGCAGGTCGTTGACTTCGACGATCGCGGCCAACCGGAGCTGTTCGGGATTCCGGCGGGCGTATTCGAGGTATTTATGCGCCCGGTTGCCGGCGCCGATCACGACGATCCGCACGGGCCGGGAGAAGGTTGTTTCAGTTTTCATCGGATGTTGCGGAAATTACAGCGGCTGCCACGGCTCCGCCGTCCGCCGCATCGCGGCGTTCGATGCGGGAGGAAAGACGGATGCTAAGTTCGTAGAGCCAGTAAAGAGGTATGATAACCAGAATCAGGCTGAAAATGTCGGGCGGCGTGATGATCGCGGCGATCACCAGCAGGCCGACGAAAGCGTGCCGGCGGTAGCGTTTCAGAAACGACGACGAGACCAGCCCCATACGGGTCAGGAAGTAGACCAGCAGCGGCAGCTGGAACACCAGCGCCGAGGCCAGCGATGCGACGATGACGGTCGAAAGGTACTGATTGACGTCGATCATGTTGACGATCGAAGCGCTGGCTTCGTAATTGATGAAGAAACTGACCGAGAGCGGCACGATGACGAAATAGCCGAAAAGCAGGCCCGTGAAGAAGCAGGCCGAGACCCAGAATACGAAGCGGTGCGTGGCGGCGATTTCGCGCTGCGTGAGCGCGGGCTTCACGAAACGCCAGAACTCCCAGAGGACGTAGGGCATGGCCAGCACGAGACCCGTCACGAACGAGATTTTCATGTGCAGGTTGAACTGCCCCGCCATGGCGGTATTGATAACCCGGAAACCGAGGTTCGAGACGTCGAACGCTTCGGGATTGACGCTCAGCGAAAGTCCTGTCAGACCGTTGATCCAGCCGCAGAGCGCGGCGAGACCGTGTCCGGTCTCCAGCAGCAGCCGGTTGGTCGGGAAACCGGCGCTCTTGGGGCCGAAAAGCACCACGTCGATCAGGAAGTGCCGGGCGAAAAATGCGGCGACGGCGATCACGACGACAGCGGCGGCACCGCGCACCAAATGGGGGCGCAGCGCCGCGAAATGGGACCAGAAGTCCATCTCCGCGCTTTCGGTTCCGGCGTTGGGTTTCGACATATCGGTTCGTCGGGGAATTCGCGCCGTGCTCCGGACTATTTATCCGCCGGTTTGTCTCCGGGGACATCCGCCGGATTCGGCTTCTTGTTTTCGGACGAATAGTCCGTATTCATGGCGTCCTTGAACTCCCGCACGCCGCGGCCCATGCCGCGCATCAGTTCGGGGATTTTCGCGCCGCCGAAGAGCAGTATCACGACGAATACGATAATCAGCAACTGGCCGTATCCGATCATACAGGGTATAAACATAGTCTTGCAGTTTTTGCGTTTCACAATTGCGGCCCGCGCCGCATCCGTGCGGAGTCCGCCTCCCGTGCGGGAATCCGCACGGGAGGCGGGCAGCGCTGTCTATTGGCGGCCGGCGCTCAGGTCCAGCACGCGCAGGTTGCGGAACTGGATGCCCGCACCGTGGCCCAGCAGACCGAGATGGCCTTTCTTATTGAAGAGTCCGGGATGGTTCTTGCCGTCCACGGTATAGGGATTCTTCTTCGAGCCGTCCTCCGAGACGTTGTGTCCCTTGCAGGCTTGGCGGATATCGCCGTCGAGGATCACGCGGCCGTTGACCGTGACCGTAATGCGGTCGCCCACGGCGTGTATCTCCATCGTATTCCACGTCCCCAGATCGCCGAACACGACGTGTTCCTGCGCCGGGATGATGCCGTAGACGGAGCCGTGCTGCTGGTAGATGCGCAGGTTCTTGTAGATCGGCGCGTCGTGGTCGAGAATCTGGATTTCCATGCCGTGATAGGCGGCGTCCACGCCCATCGGCGTACGGATGCCGATGCCGTTGTTGACGCCCCGGCGCAGGAAGCGGAACTCGAAGCGCAGGTCGAAATCGCCGTACTCCTTGACCGTATAGAGGTTGCCCGATCCGCCGTAGGAGGCGGTCACGTCGATCGTGCCGTCCAGCGGAACGTAATTGACCGTGTTGCCCGTCCATTTGTGCAGCGAACGGCCGTCGAAGAGCACTTCGTAGCCCTGCGCCGCCTCTTCGGGCGAAAGTTCGAAAACAGGCGTCGAGGGCAGTTCGCCGATGTAGAGGTTGCGGAAGCAGGCAGGAGCCGCCAGACCCGACAGTTCGATGCGGCCGCGTACGCAGACCGGTTCGCCGGGTGCGCAGGGGTTCGTCAGCACAACGTTCTCGGCCAGCATCACCCCGTTCTCGATCAGCGTGATGCGGTCATCGACAACCTTGGCGTAGAGCGTATTCCATGTGCCGGGAGCGTTGTCCGCAGCGGCGGCCGGGGTATCGGTCTGCCCCAGCGTCTTCAGACCGGTGCCTTCCGCTCCGCCCAGCCGGATTTGGGACATCGAACGCACGGCAAGCCCGGCTTCGCCTTCGGAACGCCATTCGAGCCAGAGTTCGAAATTCTCGTATTCCTTTTCGGTACCGATCGTACTCGGAGCCTTGCCTGCGAAAACGAGGGCGTTTCCGTCCGCGCTCCAGTTCGCGGCCATCGCTTCGGCGGCGGCTTTGCGCAGGCCGGCGATCCGGCGGGCCGAAAGTTTCCGCTCACCGGCGGGATCGGCGGTCACGGCGGTCCATCCTTCGAGACCCGCAGTCGGAAGAAGGGCGAAGCCCGCAGCGGGGATCTTGCCGAGCAGTCCGGTGATCTCATCGACGGCGTATCCCGCGTCGGCGTCGGATTTGGCCAGTTCCCTGTAGACCTCGCGGGCCTGCTCCAGCGCACTGCGGACAGCCTCGCCGCCCGGCATCGGAGCGCTCTTGGCGACGATCGTCTTCACGGCCGCGGCGGCAGCTCCGGCGGTTTCGGGGTCGGAGAGGTAGTCGGCGGCCAGCATCAGGGCGGGCACTTCATGGACGCCCGCAAGGTAGCCGAGCAGTTTGTTCCGCACAGCGGCCGAGGGTTTGAGTTCGAGTCCCTGCCGGTAGAGCTGGCAGCGGCGGACCGGAGTCGCGGGCTGTTTGGCGCAGAGGTCGGCATAACGCATCAGGGCGCGGTCGGCCAGAGCCGGATTTTCGGCGGCGATGCGGTAAAGGATGTCGGTCATCGCAGGGCTTTCGACCGTCAGCAGGGCGGCGAAAGCGGCTTCGCGGTCACCCTCGCGGAATCCGGCCAGCAGGCTGGCGACGGCTTCGGGGGTACCGGTCTGCGCCAGCACGGGATAATAGCGCGCCGGAATTTTCGACGCCCGCATATAGCCTTCGATCGCACCGTAGCGTTTGTCGGCCGGAAGCTGCGCCGAAGTGCGGATCAGCGCGGTCTGGATTTGCACCGCATGCTGTCCGTCGGCGGCATCGAGCAGTCCGGCCAGACGGTCCATATGACCGGGTCCGGTCACATAGGGCAGAGCGGCATAGGCGGCTTCGCGCACCTGCTTGTCGGAAGTCTCCAGCAGTGCGAAGACGCGGTCCGCGGCCACGGTCATGCGGCGCGCGGCGGCCAGCCTGAGGGCCGGAACGAGCACCTTGGCGTCGTCCCGCGCAAGCAGTCGTTCGACCATCGGGTCGATGCGGCCGTTGAAGGCAAGCAGGGCTTTCTCGGCAGCTCCGGCATGAGGACCTTCGAGCGCCGAGACCAGCGCCGCGAGCGCCTGCTCGCCGCCGATGCGGCCCGAAGCTTCGATGGCGGCCCGTGCGACCCGGTCGTCGGACGAAGTCACGGCGCCCGTAATCACACCGCTCTGCGACACGGCGCCGCAGTCACCCAGCCATGCGAGCACCGCGGTCCGGGTTTCGGCGTCATAGCGCGGCATGCCGGCAGCAACCCGCGCAAAGATCTCGTCGTCGCCCTTGCCGAGCGTCTGCAAAGCAGCATAGCGGTATTCGGCAGGTCCCTCCTTGACGGCGGCCAGCACGTAAGGCATCGCCTTTTCGGTGCCGAGCGCATCGGCAAGCACCGCGAGAGCCGCACCGCGCACGTATTGGCGGTCGCACTTGAGCAGGCCCTTGGCGGCTTTCACGGCCGGCTGGGCGTCTCCCGCGGCCACGAGGTTCGCAAGCAGGCGCAGGTAGGCATCGGCAGCGCCGGTGTTATCCCAGCCGTAACCGGCCCCGGCGGCTGCGGCGGCCAGCGGTTTGAGCGAAGCGCGCGAACCGCAGACGGCCAGCGCATTGTAAATCTGTTCGGCCGTCCGGGCGTCGGCGCCGCCGAGCCATCCCAGCAGGAGGGGTTCGGCCTGCGTCATCCGCTTTTCGGCGAAAGCATAGGCCAGCGCGCGTTTCCGTTCGGCCGCAAGACCCTCCTTGCGGGCCTCGGCGAGCAGAACCGGCTCGGTGCCGGGCGTAGAGATCAGCGCACGGATCGCATAGTCGGACAGATAGGAGTCGTCCAGATAAGGCAGTATCCATGCGGCGTCCTCCGCCGCAGAGCAGAGCTGCAGCTGCGAGAAGAGGAAAGCGCGGTTGGCGTTGTCGGCGCAGCGTTCGATCGCCCGAACCAGTCCCTTGCGGACATCGGCGCACAGGGCTTCGTTTCCGGGGGCGGTCGCATAGGCAGTGATGCCGTTCAGGGCGTATTCGAGCGTCGCGTTCTTACCCTTGTCGGCGGGAGTGAGCATGCCGGCGATCATTTCGACACCGGCGCTTCCCGTAGCGGCAAGTTCGCCCATCACTTCGTTGAAAACAGCGGGCGTGGCGGCCGGAAGCTGGGCCAGACCGTCGGCAACGACGGTTTCGGCGTTGCGCTGCCGGGCGTCGAGCTGCTGGGCGGCAACCCCTGCGGGCAGCAGGGCGATCAGGGCGCCCAGAATAAACAGTCGTGTGATTATCTTTTTCATGGTAACAGGTGCTAAATATGCCACGGGCCGCGCATCGGCTGATCGATCAGTCGGTTGGCGGCATCGTCGCCGATAAAGAGTTGGGTGTCGGGATCGAAGTGCAAGGTGCGGTTCAGCCGCAGGGCGCAGGCGCCCAGATTCACGAGCGTCGAACTGCGGTGACCGATCTGCTCGTCGAGCGCGAATTTGCGCCGCGTGCGCACGCACTCCAGAAAATCGGTGTTCTGCGGTTCGGGATCGGGCATCTCGGCCAGTTTCTCCATCACGTCGGGAATGGTGCAGCGGAAACCCTTGTAGACCTTGCCCAGCGGACCTTCGATATAGGGCGTGTCGCCCTCGCTTTCGAAGCCCTCGCCTTCGAGGACGATCTGGCAGCCGTCGTCGTAGGTATAGACGATTTTACGCCAGATGCCCACGGCGTCGGGATGCTGCTGCGGAGCGTCCACCTCGATCTTGACGGGCGACGTCTCGTCCTTGCCCAGCAGGTACTGCACGGGGTCCATGTAGTGCTGGCCCATGTCGGTAAGACCGCCGCCGTCATAGTCCCAGTAGCCGCGGAAGGTGCTGTGCACGCGGTGTTTGTTGTAGGGTTTGTAGGGCGCCGGTCCGAGCCACATGTCGTAATCCAGCTCGGCGGGAACAGGTTCCGGAGCGAGGTTTTCCCGGCCCACCCAGAAGAACTTCCACGTGAATCCGGTGGTGCCCGAAATGGTCACCTTGAGCGGCCAGCCCAGCAGGCCGCTGTCGATCAGCTTCTTGAGCGGCTCGACCGTCGTGCCGAGACCATAGAAGGTATCCTTGAAGCGGAACCAAGTGTTCAGGCGGAAGATGCGGTTGTTGCGCCGGACGGCTTCAGCTACGCGCTTGCCTTCGCCGATGGTGCGCGTCATCGGTTTCTCGCACCAGATATCCTTGCCGGCCTTGGCCGCCTCGACGGCCATGATGCCGTGCCAGTGCGGCGGCGTGGCGATATGCACGATGTCGATATTGGGGTCGGTGATCAGGCGGCGGAAGTCGCTGTAGGCTTCCAGCGTCTCGCCGAACTTCTTCTGTCCCAGCGCGACGGCGCTTTCGAGGTGTTTGCGGTCCACGTCGCAGACTGCCACCAGCCGGCAGTCCTTGTTGCTGGTGAAGTGGTAGCTGCTCTTGCCGATGCCGCCCACGCCGATGATGCCTTTGGTGAGCTGGTCGCTCGGAGCGGTGAACTTCGGGCCGCCGAGCACTTGGCGCGGGACGATCGTCAGCAGCGCCATGCCGCCCAGCGTCTTCAGAAAATCTCTACGGGAGGTACTCATGTTTATCGGAATGTTAGTAGTTTATAAAGTCGTCAGGCGGAAATTGCGCCACTGCACCTTGATCCCGCCGCCGTCGTGGATCTGCAAGGCGATGCGACCCTGCGCGGCGCCGATCTTGGCGTCGGTAATGTCCACCATCTCCTCGCCGTTGAGCCACGTCTGCACCCGGTCGCCCTCGACCCGCAGGCGCAGCGTATTCCACTGGCCCTCCTTGAGGATGTTCTCCTTCTCGTCGGGAATCTGAACCAGCCATCCGCGGCCGTAGGATTCGTAAATGCCCGCCGTGTCGTGGCCCTTGGGAGCCACCTCGCACTGCCAGCCGTGGACCTTCACGGGCGGCTCGACGAACGAACGGAAGAAGACGCCCGAATTGCCGTTGGCGAGCTGTTTGAATTCGAGCGTCAGGTCGAAGTCGTTGTAATATTCGCGCGTGGCGAGGTAGCCGTACTCCTTGTCGGGACCGCTCTCGCAGACGAGGTTGCCCTCCTTGTCCACGTACCACTTCTCCGTGCCGTAGGCTTCCCAGCCCGTGAGGTCTTTTCCGTTGAAAAGCTCGACTTCACGGCCCGCCTTGCGCGGCAGCTCCTTGATCTTCAGGTTGCGGAACGAGGCCGGATAGCCGTGGTCCTGCAGGCAGATGACGCCCCGGCGGGCCAGTCCGTATTCGGGAGCAGTCTCCCACTTGCCGCTGTTCTTGCGGGCGAACCAGTCGTCGGTGTAGGCATCGAATTCGAGGATCTTGTGTCCGTTGAGCCAGTGCTCGACATGGCCGTTGTCGCAGACGATGCGCGAGTTGTTCCACTCGCCCTGCGGGTTGACGAACATCGAATCGGGATCGGGCAGGTGCATGGCGTAATCCACGCCCAGCCGCTGCCACTCCTCAAGTTTGGTCGGAGCGTTCTCGGCCTCCCAGCCGTCGTTGTCGATCAGCTGGTATTCGGGACCCGTCACATAGGGGACCTTGAAATAGGGATCTTCGAGCACGTGGTAGAGCATGCCGCTGTTGCCGCCGTAGGAGAGTTTCCAGTCCCAGTCGAGGATGAAGTTTTCGTACTGTTTCTTGGTGACGATGTAGCCCGAAAGGTCGCTGCCGTCGCCGTTAGCCTGAATGCAGCCGTCCACGACGTGCCACGGCTGCGTGAGCGAATCGCCGTTGTAATCTTTCCACTGGTCGAGCGTCTTGCCGTCGAACAGCAGCTCCCAGCCGTCGGCGGCCTCGGCTTCGGTGAGCACATTCTGGGGCGACGCGCACGAAACGCCCGTCGCAAGCAGCAGCGCGAAACCGCACGTCCGGGCGAGTCCGCTGCAAAGATTGGATCGAGATAACATAAGTTTAAGGTTTATCGGTTCTTTTATATATTGGTGTCGGCCTTCATCCGGAGGGGTCGGCTCCGGCATCGCCCCGCGCCCGGCGGCAGGCCGCGGCGAAGGGCGCCGTCCGGAGGACAGACACGTTTAGGGCCTGCGTCGGACGGTCAAGACAAAGTTACCTTTATTTTATGAGTTTTCCAGCGTACATATCGAACTATATAGAACTATATCGGTCTATATACAACTGATTTTCAGAAAAATAAAAAACACGCCCAAACCCCGGATTATATAGACTCCGGACATGTCACAACCCTGTTTTCGAGACCTGTTCCTCGAAATTGTCACGGTCGAGAGCCGCATTGCGCAGCTTGGTGCGGTAGGTATAGACCGTCGCCGAGGCGCAGTTGAGCAGCGAGGCGATATGCCCGCTGTCGGTAATCCCCAGCCGGATGGCGGCCAGAATGCGCAGCTCGGTAGTCAGCGACGAATCGGAGCGCGGCGTAAACCGGAACTCAGGTTGCAGCAGCTCGTTGACCTGTCCGATAAAGTTGGGGAAGATATCCAGAAAGGAGCTGTCGAACGACTGGTAGAATTTCTGGTACTCGCCGTCGATCACCTGCGACGAATTGAGACGCCGCACGACTTCGTCGGCGCCCTTGGTCTTGGCGATGCGGCACACTTCGCGGCGGAAGGCGTCTATCTGCTTGATATAATGGACCGAAAGGTCGATATAATGGCAGACATAGCGGTCCTTGATGCGGTTGGAATCGACCAGCGCGTTGTTGATGTCGCGGATATGGTCGTTCTTTTTCAGCAGTTCGTCGTGCTTCTCGCGCAGCAGGTCGCTCATCCGGATCAGCTGTTCGTGACTGCCTTGCAGACGGCGGTGCTGCCAAAGGACGAACCACAGGATCGCGATCAGCACGATCAGGAAAATCCCGGCCAGCCAGATCGTGCGGGACATCAGCTTCTGCTGCTGGGCGATATTCGAAATCACGGCCTCGTTGATCTTCACCACCGCCGAAGAGGAGTTGGGAATCCGCGTCACCGATTTGCAGCGGATCGCGTCGTCGAAGGTCGAACCCATGTAGGCCGTCGCCCGGTCGTAATCCTTGCGGTCGAAGAGTTCGAGGGCCAGATCGTACAGCGACGAATAGGAGCGGGTGCCGGCGCGCAGGTCGGATATGGAGGACTCGGCCAGATAATAGAGCATCCGGTCCTCGTCGCCCTGCCCCTTGGCGATATGCGCCATCGAATAGTAGACGAGGGCGAAATTCTGGTGGCTCAGGTTTTTGGCCGTCAGCGGTTCGAGCAGCTGCAGAGCCTCGTCATAGCGACCCGTTTCGCTGAGCCGCGCGGCGGCCATGCGCGTACGGGTCTGGTCGCTGCAACCCGGCACCGAGAGCTTCCTGATATGGGAAAGCGTATCGCCCCACGCCCTCTTCTGAAGGGAATCCGCGGCTTCGTCGTAACGGCGCGAAGCCACCGAGCTGTAGCGCGAATGCCAAGCCCTGTATTCGCCGGGCGTCATACCGGCCGTATCGATCTTCCGGAAAAGCTCCTCGGCCAGACTGACCTGCCCCCGCCCCAGCCAGACGTCGATGTCGCCCAGCAGGGCGAAGCGGCGCACGTGCCGCGACCCGGTCCGCTCGGCCAGCCGGTAGAGCCGTTCGACATAATAAGCCGAAGAATCGAGGTGGAAAGTCACGTAAATCTGGGCGACGGCAAAGAGCCGTTCGGCACGCTCCAAGGGCGGCAGTCCGTCGTCGATCCGGCTGCGCAGCGCGTCGGCCTGCTCCTGCCGCCACTGCTGGTAGCGGGGCTTGTTGGAGAGTTCCGCGTCGAGCCGTTCCAATGCCGCCTCGGTCTGCAGCGAATACTCCGGACGGTCGGCACACCCCGGCAAAAGAGTGCACGCCAGCACGGTCCACAAGAATCCGAAGGAGAAAAGAAAGTTCCGAGGTTGCATCGTCGTAATTTTGGATTGAACAAAATTAAAACAAATGCCCGGCATTACAAACTTTCCAAATTATTTTATTCCGCAGTCCGGGAAATCCGCGGTCCGGGAAATCTCAGATCCTACCATGGAAACTCTCCGCGCGGGGGCTTCCGGAGCGGGCGCAAAACGGAAAGTGAGCCGGACCGTCCGGCTCACTTTCTGTCATAAAGACTCCCGTAAAAATTCGGGTGCGACGCACTACAGCCCCTCCGACCCGATTCTGCCGAGCAGTTTGGCGGGATAGTTCGTACATACGGCCTTCATCTTGGGGTAATATTTCAGGACGTAGGTCATTTCGGGGTCCGTATCGGCATTGTAGACGCTCAGCGCGACACCGGCGTCGAGGTAGCTCTGCAGCGGGTACTTCGGATTCGAAACTTCAGCGCCGCCGGCAAAGAAGTTCGAGTAGTCGAGGTTCGCCCACGGATCGAGATAGGACTTATAGGCCGAAGGCGCCGAGTAGCTCATCCAGCCGACCTTGATGCCGGCCAACTGGGCCGCGGAATAACATCCCGCCCAGATGGCGGCATTGCCCGAAACGATGAACTCGCAGAAATGCTGGGCCTTCTTCTCCCTGATGATCTCGCAGGCCCGCGAGCAGGCCTTGACCGACTCGGCCGTGTTGGAGGTCGCGCCGCCCACCTCGATCCGTTTCACGTCGAGCCAGAGCCGCGTCGTTCCGGCATGGAGCGCCACGTCGATAAACTCCTCCAACGTCGGCAGCAGCTCGCCGTTGGAGAGCTTGCCCGCGGCACGCAGTTCGTCGAGCGTGTGTTCCCACGGCTTGAGGTTGTTCACATAACAGCCGTTGGCGGCATGCGCGACGACGACGTTGTTGTCGGCAGTCCAGTAAATATCGCACTCCGAGGCGTAACACCCCAGACTGATGGCGTAACTGAGCGAAGCGATCGAGTTGTCGGGATATTTGGCGGTCCCGGCCTCGGCCGAGCCGCCGCGGTGGGCGACGACCTTGTTGTTCACCTTTTCGGGAACGGGAATTTCATCGCCGCCGCCGTTATCCGAACCGCCGTCGGGATCGTACACGGGATATTCGACCGGGTACAGGTAATCGTCGTCGCAGCCTGCCAGCGAAAGGGAAGCGCCCATCGCAAACAGCAGGAGCAGTTTCAGTACTTTCATAATTCAGATTCGTTGTTAAGATCCGGCCGCAGGGCGGGTATGCCCCGCAGCCGGTCGGTCCTTAAAAATTCTCGTAATTCTTGACGCAGCGGAACGACGCCGAGCAGTCGCCGATATTATAGGTGGTGCTGACGGTCAGGTCCGCGGCATTGTTGGTCAGCGCATTGATACGCCAGCACTGGTAGACGCCGCTGCTCAAACCGCCCGGATGGCAGATGAACATCTCGCCGCGGGAAGCATAATACTGATACCCGGACTTGAACAGCCGGCGGCCCTGCGGGAAGAAGTCGAATCCGAACGCATCGGCGGCCGCGTGGCGCGTCGGCGCCGCACTCCACCCTTCGGCCGAACGCAGCACATCGGGCACGCTCCACTTTCCGATCATGGCGCTGAGCGGATTCGGCGTCACGCCCTTGGCTGCGGCCGCGGCGCAGAGCATGTCGTAGAAGTCCTGCACGTTGGCTACATGCCAGCCGTAGGGACAGATGCCCTGAATCTGCATCGAAAGACTCGGCGTATTCTCGAAATCGGCAGAGGCAAGCGACTTCACGCTGCTCACGGGGATATCGTTGCCGACGGCATCGACGAACGTACTGCCGGGACGGTACTCCGCAGGCCAGTCCGTAAGCAGGCGCGCCAGCTCAACGGCGGCCTTCGGGGTGCCCGTCAGGAACTCGGTCAGCGTATAGATGCGGCCGTATTTGGCGGACATCTCCACTTCGCCCTGCGCCTTGCCGCCGCTCTCGACTTCGTCGTAATCGCTCACACGGACCGTCTCGTAGCTGCTGACGTTCGACGTATAGCCGCCGACGTTGTTCGCATCGGAGACCATGCGGCTGCCGAGCTTGATGCCGCCGATATTCTCGCCGCCGTTCCAGTCGAGACCCGCGCGCATCCAGACCTTGGTGCGGCCGTTGGCCGTATAGGTCGAGGTCGCGTATTTCGCCACTTCGCTGTCGGGCAGACAGTTGGGAGTCGTGATGCGCTCGATCGAATAGGTCTTCTCGTTCAGGTTGAGCGTAACGATCCGCAGTCCGGCCACATCGACCGTCAGGTCGGTTTCGGCCGCCGAGAGATTGCCGGCGCCGTCGAGGTGGTAGGTATCGCCTTCGGTCGTGTAAACCGAGAAACGTCCGTTCTTGACATAGACGCTGTCCACATACACCCGGTCGGAAAGTTTGGTCATCTGACCCCACTTCTCGCGGGTCGGGTACTTGGGCACGCCGCTGCCGTAGAGGTAGCAGTAGACGTCCTTGCGCAGCTGGGTGACGGGAATGACCGTCCGGGCTTCGCTCGTGTCGGGCGTGCCGGCCGTGACGGTGATTTCGGCCGTGCGGTCCGCCGTATTGTCGCCGTATTCGGTGCAGGTCACCGTTATCGTGCCGTCACCATTATCGACGACCGTACACCAGTCGGAATCGGACACGGCCGCAAAGGTGTCCATATTGGTGTCGATCGCAACGGCAGCGGGCTGCGAATTCTCGGCCATGAAGGTCAGCGATTCGGGCGCGGCCTTCACATAGGCGTCGGCATAGATGCCCTTCTGCACGACCGGGACTTCCAGCACAGTGCCGTCGGAGGCCGTGATCGTAAGCGTCGTCTGACGTTTGTAAGCCGTATTTTCGAGGAAGGCGAGGACAACGGCGTCCTCATAAACGGTTCCCGTGCTTTCGCCGGGGACCTTTTCCCGGACCGCGGTCACCCATGCGGACTGGACCGAACAGGACCAGTCCAGATTCCGCTTCGACTTCGGGGCGAGCGTGACGACCACATTCTGGGTCGCGGCAGCGCTGCCGACCGAGACCGTCGAGGGATAGATGCTGATGAGCGTCGCCGTCGAAAGCAGGTCGTCGTCGGTATCGGTCGAATAACAGCCCGCAAGCAGCATGGCTGCGGAAAGCAGCGCCGCCGTATATAGCATTCGTAATGTTTTCATTCTGAGTCAGCTTTTTTCATTAAACAATACACCGTTACGACCAGCCCTGTGTCTGCGTGATCTTGTTGTTCTTGTTCATCGCCTTCTTCGACACGGGCATCAGCAGCTGGTTGGGGCGCGACGTGTCGATGCCGCACTGTCCCAGCCCGTCCACATAGCGGTAGGGATTATAATCATGGATCGCCCCCAGACGGATCAGCGTGAAATAGACGTTGCCCTCTTCGGCGAACTCCTTAAGGTTCTCGTCCACGAGCGCCTGCCGGACGGCCGCGGCCGAGGAGTCGGTATAGAAATTCGCTTTGCCGTAGGCGCGCTGCGCCAGCGTATTGAGGGCCGTGAGCGCTCCCGAATAGTCCTTCCGGTGGTAGCGCAGTTCGGCCAGCATGGTGTAATACTGCGCATAGCGGTAGAGGATGAAATCCTGCTCCCAGACCATCGTGCCCGTAGAGATATTGCCGATGAGCTTGTTGGGCCACTGGATGACTTCGTACATATCGCTGACGCCCGTGCGCTCCATATAGGTCACATCGGTCCGCTGGTCGCCCAGCTCCTTGCTCTGCTTGAGGAACCCGATGAAGTCGTCCGAGTAGAGGAACCACTGGTTCGAACTGACGGGCACCCCGTCGGGAGCGTTGCGGTACTCGGCCTTGATCTGGGTGCTGCCCCAGATGAAGTAGGAGAAGTAGCTGCCCGACGTATACTCGCCGTTCTCCAGATGCAGGGCGAAAGCGATCTCCTTGTTCTTTTTGTTCGAGATGCTGAACACGTCGGCGAACCGGTCGAGCAGGCCGGCCGACTGCACCGCGCCCAAAGCCGTCTCGGCCATGGTCAGGTAGCCGTCGCCGCCGCCCGCCGCATACATCCAGAGCGCGAAGTCGGCACGGAGCAGATTGACGTTGTCGGCCGTCGCATAGTAGCAACCCTTCGCATTGGTCCTGATATACCCCGCCGCAGCGTTCAGGTCGTCTTCGATCCGGGCATAGACCTCGGCGACCGGATGGCGCGAGGGATAGATCGCCTCGCCGGTTCCCTCGGTCGGAGTCGTAATCACCGGAGCGTCGCCCCACACGCGGGCGATCCAGAAGTAGCAGTACGCCCGGATGAAACGGGCGTTGCCCAGACAGTAGTTCATATTGTCCTCGGACATGCCGATTCCGGGAGCGTATTTGAGCACCTGATTGCACTGGTCGATGGTGGTGTAGAGATAGCTCCAGTCGGTCGAGGCGTCGGAGGCGCTGAGGGTGTTGAGCATGACGTCCAGCATGTCGTTGTCGCACAGCGAGCGGCCGGTGCCCTTGCCCCACATGGCCGGCCCGACGCGCAGTTCGCCCCAGAAGAAAGGATTGGCCTTGCTTTGGGCGAACGCCTGCCGCAGGCGGTAGTAGATGCCGGTAGTGGCGGTGAGGGCGTCGCTCTCGCTGGTCCACATGTTGGTGGTGTTGAGCTTGTCGGACTGCGTGACGTCGAGTTCCCCGTGACAGGAAGTGCTCAGCGCAACCGAGGCGGCCCCCAGAACAGAAAGGATTATTCCATATATTTTCATAGCATTCTTGTTTTTAGATCACCGAATCATCCGCATTCTCAGAAGGTCGCCTTGAGGCCGAAGAGCACCTTGCGCGTCGGAGGATAGTTGTTGAACGAAGTGGCGCTCGAACTGGTAACGCTGTACATGCCCGTCGAGCTGCCGACCGAGGCGGATTCGGGCGAAATACCCTTGACGCCGGTCCAGTAGCAGAGCGTGTTGCCCGACACGGAAACGGTCAGACGGCCCAGACCGACCTTGCGGATCCAGCGCAGCGGGAGATCGTAGGAGAGCGTCACGTCGCGCAGGCAGAGGTAATCGGCCTTCTGCACGTTGATATTCGAAATGCGCGAGTAGTTGCGGTTGCCGCCATCGGCGTCGTTGGGAGTCAGGCGGGCGAACTTGGTGTCGTCGCCGGGCTTCTGCCATGTATTCAGGGCATCGTAGACCAGATTCCAGTTGCAGTTGCCCATCGAGGTCTGGAAGCAGCGTGTATACTGGTAGTTGTAGATCGAATGTCCCAGCGCATAGTCGAGGTAGACCGAAAGGGTCAGGTTCTTGAATTTGAAGGTATTGTTCATACCGCCCGTCGAATGGGGCACGACATTGCCCAGCAGGAACATGTCCTCGCCGTTGATCTGCTCGCGGCCGTCGGCCGTAAGCGCCGACCCCGCGCGGTTTTTCCACTCGTAGTCGCCCACGTCCTTGCGTCCGGCGATCGACAGGCCGTCCGAACGGCGGTAGCCGTGCGAGTTGGAGTCGTAAAGCGCGGCGTCGGCCTGCGCCTCGGATTCGATGATATGGGAGGTCTTGTAGCCGTAGATGCGTCCCAGCGGCTCGCCGACGGCCGTGCCGCCGAAGCGGTAGCCCGACTCGGACATCGTATAGCCGCCGATGCGCCATGCGTCTTTGCCGTCGATATCCTTATAGTAATACTCGTCGGGCAGCGACAGCACCTTGTTGGCGTTGAACGAGTAGGTGAAGTCGGTCGTCCAGCTGAAATTCTTGGTGCTGACGTTCACCGACGAAATTTCGAATTCGAGACCGTAGAAGCGGATCGAACCGACGTTCTGCATGGCCGAGCCGTATCCCGACGTATCGGGCAGCGAGACGTCGAAGAGCAGGTCTTCCGACTTCTTGCTGTAATAGTCGGCGGCCACGCGCAGGCGGTTGTTGAAGAACGCCATGTCGAGACCGATGTCGAACTGCTTGGTCTTCTCCCACGTCAGGCCGAGGTTGGGCAGCGTCGAAGCGAGCGTAGCGCCCGAACCGGCATAGATGCCCGTCACGCTGTAAGCGCCGAGCGTGTCGTAATAATCGACGTTGTTGTTACCCGTCAGACCGTAGCTCAGGCGGAGTTTCAGCTGGTTGAACTTCTCGACGTTCCAGAACTTCTCCTCGGAAACGACCCAGCCGGCCGAAACGGCGGGGAAATAGCCCCAGCGGTTATCCTTGGCGAAGAGCGACGAACCGTCGGCGCGCATGGTGAAGCCCAGCATGTATTTCTCCTTGTAGTTGTAGTTCAGACGTCCGAAATAGGAGATCTGGCACCACGGCGTCTGGGTGTCGGTCCATGCGGTAGGCGTGGTGCCCGCCCCCAGCGTCGGGGTCTTGTCGGACTCGGCGCCCTGCACGGTCATCGACATGCCGTTGATCTTGCGCTTGAGGAAGTCGTATCCGGCCATGGCGCTGAGATTGTGGTCGCCGAAGGATTTGTTGTAATCGACGTGCGCCTGAAAACTCAGGCGGTTGGTCTGCGACCACCCTTCGTAGGTCTGGCGGGTCTGGCTGATGGCGTTGCCGGCCAGATACTGGTAGCTGTTCTTGTAGGAGTTGTGGTTGGCGATCTGGGCGAAAGCCGACAGGCCGTCGACAATGTCCCACTTGAGGTTGAAGTTGGCCGTGGAGCGGCGGGTCACATAGTTGTTGGTATAGTAGCGGTCGAACCATGCCGCCGAGATGGTCGTACTGTTGGTACCCTGACCGGGCTGGCCGTCTTCGAGGTAGTCACGGTGGGTGGCGGGCATGAACATGCCGCGGCCCAGAATTGTCCAGTAGTTGCCGATGCCGCTCGAAGGGATCTCGTTGCCGCTGGTCTCCGAGTAGTCGAAGGTCGTACCGGCCGTAAGGCTCTTGGTGATCTTGAAGGAGGTGTTGCCGTGGAACGTAAAACGGGAGAAATCGGTATTGATGCCGATGCCGCCGTCTTTCATGTAGCTGGCCGAAGCGGCGTAGGTCACCTTGTCGCTGCCGCCGTTCACGCCGACGTAGTACTGCATCCAGTAGGAGTCGTCGAACCACTGGCTCTGCTGGTCGTTATCCTGAAAAACGATGATCTTCGACGGATCGACCGGATCGACCACCGAACTCCAGCCGCGGGGCACGCTTTCGCCCTCCTGCAGGTAGCGGGTCGTCCAGATCGACGAATCGCCGTTGCCGATACCGGCCGAGTTGGCACCCGTGAGCACCTGCTGTCCGTAGGTATATCCGGGGCAGTCGTTCAGCGCGCGGCGCATGGTGACGACATAGTCGCGGGCGTCCATCAAGTCGAATTTCGTCGCGGGCGAGGTCCATGCGGCCTGCGCCTCGAACGTAATCTGGGGACCTTTGGCGCGGTTGCCCTTCTTGGTGGTCACCAGAATCACGCCGTTCGACGCGCTGGCTCCGTAAATGCCCGCCGAAGCGGCGTCCTTCAGGATTTCGATCGACTCGATGTCGTTCGTATTGAGTCCGGTCATCTCGCGGCGGACGCCGTCCACGATGATGATCGGCGCATTGGACTGGTTGATCGACGAACCGCCGCGGATCAGGAACACCGGATCGCTGCCCGGCTGGTTGTTGGCCGTCGAGACGCGTACGCCCGGAACCTTGCCCTTCAGCGCATCGCCGATCGAATTGACCGGAACGCCTTCCAGATCGGCGCCGCTCACCTTCGAGACGGCGCTGGTCAGCGTGCGGCGCGACTGGGTGCCGTAACCGATGACCACCACGTCGTCCAGCACGTTGTTGTCCTCGGCGAGCCGCACGTCGATCTGCGTCCGGTTGCCGACCGCGATCTCCTGAGGCTGATAGCCCAGATAATTGAATACCAGCACCGAACCCGGACCGGGAACGACGATTTCGTAATTACCCTCCACGTCGGACGAAACGCCCGTCTGGGTGCCTTTGACCATGACCGTCGCACCGACGATCGACTCGCCGGCGCCGGCGGTTATCCGGCCCCTGACGGTCAGCCTACGACCGGAATCCGATTGGGGGGGGGAGTTTTGCCGGGTCAGGATCACGACGCCATCGACGACCTGCCACGCGATGCCTTTGTCGGCGAACAGCGGACCGAGAACGGCATCGACAGCGCCGCCGTCCACACGGATTTCCACATTGCCGAGCGGCATGACGCCGACCGACGATTCGTACGAAAATGCAATTCCGGTTTGCCGGGTCACCGCATCGACCGCTTCCTTGACGGTTGCATTTCGCAGGGACAGGGTGACATTGTAGTGTTGTGCATACAGCTCTTCAGCCGCCGACAACGTAAAGACGTTGCACAGCAACAGCATCAACATACAGCATCCCGTCCGAAAAACAGATAAATTTTTCTTCATGATTAGGACTGTAAAGTTTTAAACTGATCGAGGAAAGCAGCAGCACCGGGCCCGGATGTGCCAACATGATTCGGATGAATGGAATCAGGGTTTAGTTCATAGGCAGTTGAAAATTTAGGTTTCTATTCAGCTATTCGGTTTAAGTCGTTTCTTGTTTCTATTCCGCGCCGGCCGCCGGAGCGGGACGGCATTTCACGCCCGACATCTTCTCGATGATGTCCAGCACGTCATCGAGCGTATTGGACTTCAGGAAGTTGAAGTTATACAGCCGGTCGTCGTCGAGAGGCGCGACGGTCTCTATATCGACGCTGTAGATCTCCTCCACCTTGCGGATGATCTCAGCCACACGGACATCGGACATCGAGATCATGCCGTACTTGAGCAGCATCAGATACTCCACGTTGACCTCGGAGATGGAGATGTCGTGCGAAGCGGACGAATAATAGATCTTCTGTCCCGGCTGCATGGTAATCATATTGTCGTTGTCGCCGAACTGGAGTTTGACCACGCCGCGTTCGAGCACGACCTCCGTATCGTCCGTATCCTTATACATCTTGACGTTGAACGAAGTGCCGACGACCTTGACCACCACCGTATTGGTCTTCACGAAAAACGGATGGTCCCTGTCGGAAGCCACGTCGAAAAAGGCCTCTCCGTCGAGTTTCACCGTGCGGTCGTGCGGACTGAACGTCTTGCCGTAGCTCAGGGTCGATCCCTGCGCCAGCCAGACCTGCGTTCCGTCCAGCAGCCGGAGGGATTCGGGTTTGCGGCCGGTATTGGTGAACGTATAGTACGATTCCATGGCCGCCTTGTGCATGTCGTGGCCGACGAGGTAGCCGCCCACGACGAGCGCAACGCCCAGCATGGCGGCGGCGCTCCAGCCAGCCCAGCGTACGATACGCGCACGCTTGGAGCGGTGCGGCGACGCATCCGCGTCGATGCGGGCGTGCAGCGCCTTGAGCGATTTGAGGATCCGCTGCGGATCGTTCTCGACGGAATTCCGGTCGCGCACGCTCCACAAAGCCCGGATTTCGCAAAACTCGGCTTTGTTGGCTTCGGACTCGGAAATCCAGCTCAGAACGTCCTGTTCTTCGGCCGGAGTCGCGTTTCCCTCCAAATACTTATAAATAAGTTCGTTTTTCAAAATAATATTGGCTGAATTCAACTTGCAAATGCAACAGAATTCTGATTAATAAT